>OBKR01003162.1_pt1 | contig 10931 bp, 4 predicted proteins | sample 1518991 | NCBI WGS metagenome assembly OBKR01 (sample SAMEA2452117, study PRJEB22498) | human gut metagenome | biome: human feces; feature: human gut; material: feces | place: Australia | collected 2012
TGTCGTATGGTTGCAACACAGTCATGCCGTGCGGCTGAGGACGGAACGGGACCGTTACCAATCGAATAGTACGCGCTGCTTTCGGAGGTGAAGCACATGCGGGTGGATTCGGTCACGATGGCGCTCGACTCCAAGACATTGCGGCTGACACTCGACGAGTACAAGCGGTTCAGGGTGGAAAGAAGGAGAAACTCACAATGGCACTGCTGCAGGAATGTCTGAAGAAAGTTAATGTCAAAATTAAACAGATTACCTATCGTCCTGCTTACGATGAAGGTATCCATACTAACAATATGCTAAACCTATTGTTGTCAATGATTCCAAATCGTAATAAAACCTTGAGCTATGCCCATGGTAAACTAATTTGTGGCACTTGCAGTAGCATATATAATAAAGGGAGAAGTGCGGGTGAGGAGTTGGGCCTGCATATTAGTTTCGATTACGATAATCTCTTGACTGCGCGCACATTGACTTTTGCCGAGGAAGATAAGGTAAAAAAGAATAACAAGAAAGATTCTCCGGTATATCATTTGGAGTTTGATGAAAAACGAATCTATTTTTCTTCCAAGAAAAAGAAGGGAACGAAGGAATACTATAACCATCCGTCTGTTTTTAGAAAAGGTAACAAGAACCACATACCTTTCCTAGGATTCAGTGATATAGAACACTTTGAGGAATCGCAGGCTTATCTTATTCGAAGTGTGCTGCAGGACTTTCTTACAACCTATTTGAAGTACGTGTCTGTTAATCCAAAAAGCCTACATTATTGAAAGCACAGGATGCAGAGTTCAGGAAAGAAGATGAACTGTTGCGTGATATGCTCTCTACCTCATGGATTGAGATAGCCTGTCATACCACCGAAACAGGTGTAGAAAAGTTACGAAATTTGATAGAGCAGAAATCAAGGGAGTACATCAAAAAGCTGTTTGGCAATAGCTTTGAAGGTTGGCATGAGAAGGACAAGCGTAGAAAACAAATCTGCATTCGTATCGTTGGTGACAAAGACCAGGAGGAAAAACTTTCTGATAGCGAACACCAAACTTTGGATTATAGACATTTGAAAGAGAAAATGGAACTGATAGAAAAGAAAATTCCTACCCAAGATGTGATGATTAAATCTGAGATTGAGGCGGCCACTATCAAGAATATCTTCCGTCAGATACTGATTAAGGACTATTGTATAAGAGAGGCACTGCCTCAGTATATGATAGAACGTTTCAAAGGATGCGTCATCACGTATGCAGAGAAAAAGAAAAATAATCTGTATTACTTTGCACAACTTACCATAGCCAAAGACGGATCGATAGCTTACAAGGTTGGAGAACCTCGATTGGCTCACGATGGCGTGATTACAGTTTTGGGAGAGAATTTTGAATCGCACGAATATCATATTCCTGCATTTAAGAAGGGATATAACGAGAACTTTATCTATTGTATTGAGAAGGATGGTATCACATACAACATTTATGACACTTGTGAGTTTGTATTCCCTGAAATGGAGGAAATACACCAGGCACTCGTGAGATTAAAGAATGTACAAGTACCAGTTGAGGTATACCATGACCTTATGGATATGGTGCAAAGCAATGAGTCGAAGGTACTATGCAAGCAGCGTATTCGCGAATATGCAGATAATGTGTCCCATGACTTGTTCTATTCAGACATTAAGAAACTAGGTAAGGAAGCTCCACCGGAAGAGAAACTTACCCGGAAACTGATGCGACTTGTAACTAGTAAGTATAATATCAAGAAAGGGCAAGACTTCAGAACTGCAGGTCGCAGCGAGGAAACATTGGCTGCATGCGTTAATGTACATTACTGGAAACAGGATGCGAAGTTGTGGAAGTATTGCGCTGGTCCAAATACAAAGGGTAATTTTCATTCTATTAACCACAAAGTGTATGTGCGAGAAATACTCAGCGACATAACCCCTGACGAGGCTTTTGTCAACGAACTGATATACTCGCTGGGGGATGGTTGGAATAAGATAAACGAGTTCTCCGTTCACCCTTCAATTTTTTAATTTCTCAAGGAACGTTTGGAAATATATAAAGCTCAAGAACAATTAAATGAATTAACAAAAAAGGTAAAGTAGAAATACTTTTAGGGAAGATAATGACGACAAAAAGTTCACCATACAGTTTTGTTTAATAGGAAGTGCTCAAAATATTATATAAATAAGAAACAGGATTCAGCTATAATTATCTTATATCTTACGCCGTCCACTATTTTGTGTAAAGTGGGAAACTACAAGATGCGAGTTTTATAATTGAATCCTGTTCCTAAGCTTAGATAAAAAACAAGACTACTCTCATCCTTGTTGGTGAAGTGGTCTCAGTGTGTGAGCCACAAATACTTTTTTATTTACCGTGATCTATGCCATAAATCTTATGTCCCATGAGAAAAATTGTGGTTGAAGTTCACAATGATAGTGTTTTTGTGTGCATATTAGGTGAGAATGGAGATAAAATTCAAGAGAAGTTTGGTATCTTAACTAGTAAATTAGACAAATTTCGCAATTTATTAATTGAAAATGCAATAGGCGAAGTTGCAATAACAAAGTACCAGAGTCTATCGGATACCTATTTGGCGAGTTCATGAAAATTATTTTTCACTAAAGTTAGAGAATTCCTATTATATTAAACTATTTCCTGGCAGGAAGAGTAACGGGAATTCAGCACCTTTGTCAGTATGACCGTCGGATATTCGACTTAAACAAAAAATTTGTCTATAAATTTCCCAAGTTGAATGTCTGTCTACAATGGTGTAATAACAGATTCAAAAAGTTATAAAAATGCATTGGAGTGTATACTTAATGGCGTGACAGCCCCGAAGTATTATTAGAGCAGATACATAGACGTACTCTTAACCGTGTTGGACCGGATATTATAAAAGATGCACTAATCGGAATTGTCAATGAAACGGGTGTGGATGTAATACGGCAGTTGAAGATGGAAATCGATTCAGCAAAAATACACAAGGTAGAATGCCTATTGAAAATGAATGAGCTTAGCAATAAGTACCTTTCAAAATAACTCACAAACAATCCCCTAGGGCAAACAGTGGTCAGCTACTACTATTATTGTAGAACGCAAAGTGGATATGAAATCGTCTCTCACGGCTTCCGCATTAGTCTCTTAGCAGGGATTTAAGCTCGTAATGAAGAAAGTGCCAATAAAATTAAATCCCGAAAGGTAATACATGGAAATAAATATCTTAGAAAGACACTGATAGGATGCATTTGAGACGCAAGTAACACCCGAGGGTCTTCCTTCAATAAATTCTGTTACACCCAAGTTATATAAAAAAAGTAAATGTGGCTATTCTTTGTTCCATTCCCTGATTATAATTCATCTCTACCTATTTTGACACTACAATCTGATTAACTGGCAAAGCCACCCGTTGTTAATTCTCCCTGTCCGTCAGTTCATTGTTTCATTGTGTCTTTATGTATTCATTTCCTTATTCGTCAGTTCGCGGCTAATTCTCTACTCATCTGTCACAGCTTTCAACATCGAAGTGCCTCCATCTATTAGATGGATATTGCACTTTGTAGCTGAGCATATCGTCATTTTCGTATAAAGAGTTTTCTAATCCAAATAGATAGTATATCAGACCTGTGATACCATGAAACAAGGATATTAAGTAGACACTTTACACCTCTTTTTTACCCTCCCAAGAGAAATAATCATCCTCTTTTCTCTTTTTATAGCAGATTGTTTTATATCTTTGTTTAACAATTAAGAATTTTGTAATGGACAAAACCATGAATCGGATAAAAAAAGTATTTGAAGAAAAGGTATCAAACAAACCTAGCTGGCAAAAAAACTGGAAAAAGTTTCTGTATTGTCAATTCTTATGTTTGCAATAGAAGACAGACCAGTTTGGAAGTCTTATTTCAGATAGCAGAAGTCCTTCAAATGGACGTAAAAGATCTTATAAAATCCTCTAACAATGATTGAAGTCGGCAATATAATAAAGAATCTAATACCAACAGAAGCTGTTGTTGTTAACAAAATACAGAAATTAGGAACTATGTATTCGCTCAAATTTACAGGAGTAAATACGAACAAAAGCAGTTCCAAGGTAATTACAGAAGAACAGTTCAGTTCTTTAGAAGTATTGACATCTGATGGAGAGTTCAATTTCAAGGGCGATCCCGATAAATTTGTATTATTTGCAGAAGCAGAAAGAATAAATTCCGCTTATCAATTTGATCCTCTATTTGCCATCAATTGTAGTGTTGTAGATCCACTACCCCACCAAGTAGAAGCTGTATACAAATTTTTGCTTCCCCAACCTAAAATACGTTTTTTGCTGGCAGATGATACAGGTGCAGGAAAAACAATTATGGCAGGCTTATTATTGAAGGAACTATTAATGCGAAAGATCATTGAGCGTATACTTATTATCACCCCAGGCGGCCTGACCAAACAATGGCAAGAAGATGAAATGGGAGTAAAATTTAATATTCCGTTTACGCTTGTCAATAGAAGTATTTTTAATGCTGACCCTACCATTTTTCGCTCGGCAAATAAAGTGGTAGCTTCTATTGATTTCATTTGTCGGGAGGATGTGTTGAACATTGTCAGCAATACAAACTGGGATATAGTCATCTTTGATGAAGCTCATAAGCTATCGGCTTATGAATATGGGCAAAAAACATATAAGTCAAAGCGATATGAAGCTGCACACTTACTTTCTCAACAATGTGAACACATCTTGCTGTTGACAGCTACCCCACATAGAGGAAGAACTGATACGTTCAAAAAACTTCTTCAATTATTAGACGAAGATATCTTTGCAACAGAGGATATTGCTGCCGACAGAGTAAAAGAATTAAGTAAAGATGGGCTGAATAAGTTTTTCATACGCCGATTAAAGGAGGACATGAAAGACTGGAATGGCAACAATCTATACAAGGATCGATATACCAGAACAGTATCTTTTCAATTGACACCAGAAGAGAAGCGACTCTATGACAATGTTACCAACTATCTGACCAAGCAGAAAGAAGAAGCAGCCGAAACAAGGAACATTCATGTATCTTTGGCTTTGGCTGTAATGCAACGACGATTAGTCAGTTCTATTTTTGCCATCAAAAACACATTATACAAACGTTGGATTGCGTTACAAGGCATAGTGGATGAAGTAGGCAAGAATCCTAACATATGGAAACAACGTCAGAAGTTAGAAGAACTGGATGTGGATAGCATCGACCAATACGATGACCTGGAAGACGATGAACGGGATGCGTTGGATGGTATCCTATCTGACCCTCGAAAATTCAAACTGTTCACCACTTCAAAAAGTTTAGCAGAGATACAGACCGAAGCTCAAGAAGTGAAACGTCTTTATGAGATGGCGAACAACCTGTACAATCAAAATCAAGAAGAAAAGAAATACATTGAGCTAAAAGAGCTCTTGAAAAGTCAGGGAGTTATCAATGGTGAAAAACTGGTTATTTTCACAGAGCACAAGGACACATTGCTCTATTTGAGAGAACGTTTAAGCAACAACGGCTATAAAGTAGCAGTCATTCATGGAGGCTTATCGGTTGATGAACGCCGCCAGGCACAATGGGATTTCATGTCTCCTGAAACCCAAATACTCATTGCAACTGATGCTGCCGGCGAAGGTATCAATCTTCAATTTTGTAGATTGCTAATAAATTGGGATATCCCATGGAACCCTAATCGCTTAGAACAACGCATGGGACGTATCCACCGCTATGGACAGAAAAATGATGTACTGGTCTTCAATATGGTGGCGGACAACACTCGGGAAGGACAAGTATTGTCCCGTTTACTGATAAAGTTGGATATTATTCGTCAAAGCATGGGTGATGACCGCGTTTATGATGTTATTCAAGATGTACTGAAGGATGTTAGTCTGGATGCTATTATAACTTCCGTTTTTGATGGAAAAGAATCTTCTTTTGATCAGTTTATAGAACAGGATGAAATCATCATTGAGAAAGTATTCCGGAATAAGATAGAAGAACAACAAAAAGTAATCGCCCATAGTGAAGTCGATTATAAAGATGCCCGTATCCTCAAAGAACATTCTGACGAGAAACGATTGCAACCGATTTATATTCATCTGTTTTTTGAAAGGACTTTCAGCTACTTAGATGGCAAATATAGGATGATACAGGACGGAATTTATCAAATGGAAAACATTCCGGATGTACTTTCCAAACGTCTAAAAGATGATTATAATATCTATGCTGAAAATATCAATAAATTATTGTTCTGCTTCGATAAGCACATATTCCTGGACTATCAGAACACCAATGCCATATTGGGTAAGGTACACTATATCAATCCGGGTAACGCTTTGTTTGATGCACTCATTGATTGTGTACGCGATTCTTTCAGAGACGAAATGCTGAAAGGTACGATTCTTGTTTCACCAGAAGATACTGAAGACTATTTTGCTTTTTACGTTAAAAATCAAATTACAGACAACCGTCCCAACAAAGGAGATGACAGTATAGCAAATGAACAACTTAGTTTTGTTTATCAAAATAATAATGGAGTGTTTCATGTAACTTCACCAGCCAAGTTTCTGGATCTGCATGCCCCTCTTCAATTTGCCAAACAAATCACTCCTCCTGCTCTTATAGGTAATGAAGAAGTCACCGAATGGGCATTCGAGAATATCACTTTACCTCTGTTCACCTCTACGCAAGAGATTGTAGAATCAGATGCTGCAAAGCGGAAAGAATATCTGCAGACTGCATTCAGTCAGATTATCATGGATCTGGACATTGAAATTAATGAATTGCAAGGTAAGGTGTTATTGGGAGACATAAAAATACAGGAAAAGCTGCTGCATAAGATGGAACGAAAAGCAGAACTACTCCGCAAAAAAGATGAACGCATACGCGAAATGGAGCAAATGGTTCAGATAAATCCCAAAGCTCCGGAAATATTGGGATGTGCTTATGTCGTCCCCCTCAGCCAAATGGAGTATGAGCAACATTATGGTATGAAAAGAGACGATGAAGTAGAAGCCATAGCTATAAACATGGCTATCGAGTATGAGGCTGCCAATGAATGGCAAGCGGAAGATGTTTCCAGCCAAAACTTAGGATATGATATCCGGAGCATCAACAAGTTGGATATTAAACGGTATATTGAGGTCAAAGGGCGTTCAGGAATCGATGGAGTTATGCTGTCGGAGAATGAAATGAACCGGTTGGCACAACTAGGAAACAGTGCATGGCTTTATATTGTAGTGAATTGCAAATCTAAGCCACAATTGCACCGTATTCAAAACCCAGCCAAGAAGCTCATCTTTGAACGGAAAGATAAAGGAGTACAATACTACCTGCCACTGGATGAATGGAGAAATAAAACTGAAAAATAAGAAAACATAGATATGACAAAAGCAAAAAAGCTAATAGAGGTAGCTATGCCGATTAAAGAAATATCGGCTGAAAGTGTACGTGATAAATCTATTCGTCACGGGCACATTTCTACTTTACATTTATGGTGGGCACGCCGTCCACTTCCTGTGTGCAGGGCTGTAATCTTTGCCAGTCTGGTACCAGACCCATTAGATGAACAATGTCCGCAGGCTTTTAAAGATGCTATACAGGAGTTGTTAGGAAACGATCCACTTTATGCACCTTATCCGGATATTCCATATACTGCCATATACGATCCAATGCCGGACAATCTGCGCAATCGTTTGCTGATGTTTATAGGCAAGTTTTCTCCAGTCTGTCAAGCTAATATGTTGAAAGGCAAAAATACAGCTTCGAAAGAGCAGTTAAGTGAAGGTTGCCTGATAAAATGGGAAAGTAAGAATGATAAGGTTGTTTTGACAAAAGCAAGAAAGTTAATCTGGGTTGCATACAATGCAGGACAGAATCCTAATGCTTCTTTTATTTCGTTAAGTCAATCATTTGATGCTGCCTATCAAGCTATTGAAGAAGCTGAAAACAATCTCTATAGTTGTATAGACCGTCATTTAGAAACTGATATCATAAAAGAAAAGGAGACTGCGCTACAAACTGCAATTGATTGTTTTCAAAAACAGATGCCAAGTGTGTTTGATCCATTTGCGGGTGGAGGTGCTATACCTTTAGAGGCAGCACGTTTGGGATGTCGCAGCTATGGCAATGATATTAATCCGGTTGCCCATATCATTGAAAAAGGAAGTGTAGAGTTTCCGCAAAAATATGGTAAGCCCATACGATATACAGAAGAGGAATTTCGTCGTATTTACGGGAAAGAGGGTATAGATATACTCATTGCCAAGGGAATTTCTATTAGCAACGGCATTATAGATATTCCCAACAGACTTTCTTTTGATGTGGAATACTATGCCAAACAATTGTTGGCTATGACAGAGAAAGAGGTAGGACATTTATATCCTGCTGATGAAAATGGGAACAAACCAATCGCCTACTATTGGGCAAGAACTGCTACTTGCTCTAATCCAAGCTGCAAAGCAGAAGTGCCCTTGTTGAAACAATTCTATTTGGTGAATACTTCATCGAAGAAGGTGTATTTGAATCCTATCATTAATGGGACAGATATTCAATTTGAGATTAAGGAAGGAGTTTGTTCAATAAAAGAAGGATGGAATAATCGGGGAAACATGACTTGCCCTTGCTGTGGAAGCATTACAGCTGTAAATCAGGTTAAACAACAGTTTAAGGTAAAAACATCTAAAGAAGTTTTATTAGCAATCATTTCTGAAACAAATAGTGGAAAGCTATACAGATCGCCAACCAAAAATGAATACATTAAGCCACAATCTGAAAATATAGATAAGCCTACAGATAGAATGGCTGTTGAAAATAATAGAAATTTCAATACTCCAGGATGGGGAATAGAAATTTATGGAGACATGTTCTCTGACCGTCAGCTATTTATGCTCCAATCATTTACAAAAAGCTTCTCTCTTTTAAAAAAGAAAATAGAACCAACGCAATATACTCAAGCTCTTTACACTTACCTAGCAATCTGGATTGATCGAATTGCTGTAGCTAATACTTCATTGGGAAGATGGCATAATGGCCGTGAAACTATTGAACATCCATTCAGCAGACAAGCTATTGCCATGGTTTTCGATTATCCGGAATCCAATCCTTTCTGTAGTAGTTCTGGCAGCGCAACAAACCAACTTGAATGGATACTGCGATATATAGAATCAGAAAGTAATTCTTCTTTTTGTACTAATTTAAAAAATGCATCAAGTGGAGAAAGAAGCCAATTTGGAGGTAAACAGCTGACTGCTGTGGTTACAGATCCTCCATATTATGATGCGATTGCGTATGCTGATATATCAGATTTTTTCTACGTTTGGCTAAAGCGAACATTAAATGATACATATCCATTAAACTTTTCAACACCGCAAACACCTAAATCAGAGGAGTGTACTGCACTAAAACATCATCATAACAATAGCGAACAAGAAGCTAAATTATACTTTGAAAAGAAGCTCACAGATATATTTGATGCAATAGAACAACAAACGTCTGATATAGTCAGTATAATGTTTGCTCACCAAACAACAGAAGCATGGACCACGTTGTGTAATTCTATTCTAAGTGCCCGCATGAACATAACAGGCAGCTGGCCTATGGATACTGAAATGGCAAATAGAAGTTTGGGACTGGCAAGTGCCGCACTTGAATCTTCTGTAACCGTTTCCTGTCGCCCCTCCGAACGTTCTGGTTATGGCAGCTTCAAACAAGTGAAACGAGCCATTGAAGAAAAAGTTAATAAAGAGGTAGAAAAACTTTATGGGTTAGGTTTCCGCGGCGCCGATCTATTAACAGCTTGCTTTGGACAAGCAGTAAGTGAATTTGGCAAATATGAAAAAGTAGAAAAAGCTGATGGAAGCGAAGTAACTGTAACGGAACTTTTAGAACTAGCAAAAACAGCAGCTTTCAATGCTTTGCTCAGAGGTTTTGAAGGAGATGAATATACCAAATTCTACATTGGCTGGTTGCAAATGAACGGTATGGAAGAAACAGATTTTGATGATGCTGCAAAATTCACACGCATCGGAATGAATATAGATGTTAGCGACATATTCCATCATCATTTACTTATTAAAGATGGGAATAAGCAGCATTTAGCTTCCTACACAGAACGAATCACGGGCGAAATACAAGGTACTAACATCAATGATCCATTGATAGACCAAGTTCAACAGGCTATGATGCTATGGTCTAAAGAAAATCGTCCTAAACTATTGCGTCTTATTAAGCTGGTAGGTTCTGAAGCTAACAATAGTTTTTGGCGTGTATTGGCCTCCCTAAAAGAGTTACTCCCCGATGGAGATGACCTTAAACAAGTAAATGAGCTACTTGCTAATAGTGAGGAACTAATTCAGTCTTGCCAGAAGGATATAACCGGTCAAGCTACACAAATGAATTTAGGATTTTAATAAATACAGAATGATTATGAATGATAATTTATCCAAAGCACTCAGTATTTTTATTGAAGCCATGCGTCCGTTCGTCGTGGGTTTCTTACTGGAGAAATTTAAGGATGAGCCTTGGGAAGGCATATTCTTTGCACGGCTTAAACCGGACAAACAAAACACCTGGAATAAAGCTGTTCAGTCGCTATCCGCAGATAGTGACCGTAAGCAACTGGTAGATTATAGCAATCTATCAAGCTTTGCCATTGCCTTTAAACAAGAGCTAACCGATGAATTGGGAAATAGCAAAGAAGCAAATAAACTTATCAGCTATCTGCAAGAGATACAGGAAGTACGTAATAAATGCAATCACTATCAGCCATTGGATGAAGACGAGATAGACAGAGCTTTTGGCACTATGAAACTAGTAGCTAAATTACTTCAGATGCCTGATTTAGTGACAGAAATAGATACAATAAAAAATAGAGGAAATGAACCTACTATTCAAATAGAGACACCTGTCACCACAGAAGCTTCTTCTA
>OBKR01003163.1_pt1 | contig 10930 bp, 10 predicted proteins | sample 1518991 | NCBI WGS metagenome assembly OBKR01 (sample SAMEA2452117, study PRJEB22498) | human gut metagenome | biome: human feces; feature: human gut; material: feces | place: Australia | collected 2012
CTGAGACCGAACGTAACGGCGCTGGTGATAATTTCACGCCGAACTTGTCCGTATAGGAACTGGTTGCTGTTTCTTCCATTACTGCTTTCAGGGTTTCTGATATCTGTAGTTTTGTCGCAACCGTTTCCGTTTCTGCTTGTAACACGTCCGAGAGTGCTTTTATTCTGGTAAGAACGTGTTGTTTTGATAGTAACTGCCTGCTTGGGATCGATACGTTCCGTTCTTCGGGGTGAAAGGCTTCCTTGTAACATTTCACGTGTTGACCGGCGAATTCTACACCTCCATTGATATATAGCTGGCAGAACAGTTCTTCCTCTTCTGTCAGTTTCTTTGGTTTTTCTGATTTTTGTTCGATTTCCATTCGTTGATCTTTTATTAAAGAATAGTGCTACTTAGTGGAAGCAAGTTGTACCACATCCGATTTTTTAGAGATTAATTCTTCCATTAATAGCTCATAAAAGACATCGGCCAGTGCGTTGGCACAATTTTCCGCATCTGATAAAGAATTGATCAGCCTCATGTTGAAGGCTATATGCAGATCATATCCTGAAATAATAGCCATAAGTTCATTGCCGTCATAGCCTTGCACCCCATATATGGTTTTGTCCTTTACATCAAAGCTGACTGTTTCTGTTTCGTTTTCCATCTGTCAGATTTTAAAATGTAATCTTGTCTTTTCTTTTTTTATCATGGCTACGGTCCCCTCTTCGTTATTTCTTAATTTGCCGGAACAAACGGAGGCAACATTTATGGTTGCCGTGACGTCTGCTGCGGCGTCATGGGCATCGTCGAGCTCAATCCCCAGTCTCTCTGCGATCAATTCCAACTTATATGATGTAACCGCCGGGTCGTGCGCAAAAGAGAGTCTGGCTAAATCAATTGTATCGATGTAGTGCGGTTGAAAATTCCCATAAAAATCTTTGCGACCGGCATAGGTATTCTCAAATTCTTTAATGAGGTTTGCATAATTCATAACTTGCTGTAAAAAGCCGATGTCAAACTGAATATTCTGCCCCAATAAAACAGGCTTGGCTTGCATCCCCTTGCTAAGTGTTGCCTGCTTACCGAACTCAATAATATCAGTTGCAATTTTCTTATAATCTACCCCCATCTTATGCAGCATTTCCATCGTAATGGCTGAATAGGTCAAAGCGACATTTTCATATTCCATTAAAGGGGCATCGTCCAGTTCGTATTTACTTCGTAGGACTTTTCGCTTTGGGGCTCCACCCAGTTCTTGTTTCTGATAGGGCGAGAAATAACATACATACTGTTTAAATACTTCCCAAGTATCGAAACGCACCGCTTGCATGGCTATTTGGGTGCAGGCATGTTTTACACAGTCCAATCCTCCGGTTTCAAAGTCTAATGCGACGCCCACGTATAATTTGGGTTCTGTTTTTGGTGCTGCCATATTTTATAATGAATTAATTTTGCATAGAACTTGGTATTCGAACTCTTCGACAGAGCCATTATTGGGAATGATGCAGTCGAAATATCCGGGAGAAAGATGTTTCCTTTCCCTGTCTCTGCGGATACGTTTGGGGTCAATGCCCCGTCTGGTTAAGGTCTCTTCGCTGCATTTTACGGCTACGGCGACAATCTGGTATTTGTCACTGTGGAATAATGACAGTTCCTCTAATCCTTTCTCGTCAATCACATAGGTTGAAATAACATCGGAGACCTGATTATGAAGGGCGAAATAATCATACCCTGCGAAATGAGTATAGGCCAGCATTTCCCCAGATGGCGGCAAGGGGTAAGAGGCGGGGAGAAAATAATGGTCTATGCCCTCTTGCTCTCCTGATCTTCGAGGTCTGTTTGTATATGATACGATAGTTGGAATATTGAGTTCTTTTTTGAGGAACTTAACTAAATGTGTTTTACCGGAACCGGAAGGTCCGACGATAGCAATAATTGTTTTCACACGCTACATACGATAGAAGTTTTAAAGGATTGCAAACTGTTTGCTCCGGTATAGTCGCTGTATTTGACAATAGCCGTAGCAATAATCATTTTATCTTTGAGGTCTTTGATTGCCGCTTTATGTTCCTGATAGAAATCGCTCCAGAATACAAGTTCTATCAAATCGTTGTTTTGTTGTAATTTGAGTTTGCAGAACCGTTTACTCTCTCCGGTCTGCTTGTCTTTGTATGCCATTTCATCCTGTTCGATGACAGTAGCACAGACTGCAATCCGTTTCCCTTCATTGTCAGGTTCCAAGGCATTACAGAGTGTCATATAGGACGCTTTGCCCCGGATTTGTTTTTTCGCCTCTGAATTATCATAAATACGTTGGTAATCTACAGAGCCGACTCCCGAAACTTTGATTTGCTGGACGGACCAGAAATAGTGTTTGTTAATCAACTCTTCAGGAAAATCATTATCCTGCAGGGCAAATCCCAGTTCTTTGGCTGCTTTTTCCAATATGGCACATCTTTCAACTATACTTTTTACATTTTCTATCCTGTCAAAGCATCCGGCGAGAATCAGATTTCGTACATGCCTTGCATTAACGGGAACTCTTGTAGCCTCTTCTGCATTGTCCGGGTCATCCCAGAACTGGTATTTCTTTAGCTTATAGCGAAAAATGCGGTGAATAAAATTCTCAATAGAAGTAAAGGAACCCTTTTGCCGTTCGCTTATGATGCACTTTACCGCCTTTTCCCCTAACATCTTTATTTTATTCAAAGACCAGAAAATTTCATCGGTCTGATAATCGGTGAAAAAAGCATTACCGGAAACATTAATGTCCGGAGGAGCAATTTTTGCGTTACTGCATTTTTCCATTTCTGACATTAGAAGTGGAATTTCCTTATCATCAGCCCATTGCAAGGCAACGGTGAAAAATACGGTTGGATAGTTCGCTTTTAACCAGGCCCCCAGATAACTGGTTACGGCATAAGCCGTAGCATGTGACTTGTTGAATAGATAAGAACCACCCGCCTCGATCATTTCCCATATAAGTTCGGCGTCTTCTTTAGGGCATCCGTTATCTTTGGCACCGGCCATGAATTTTTCTTTCATGGCGTGTATTGTGTTCACTTTCTTTTTGGATATAAGTTTAACGAGCTTTACGCCATCTGCCAGATTAAAATTGCCGACCTCACGCGCCATCTGTGCCAACTGTTCCTGATAGACCAATACTCCATAGGTTGTATGAAGTGCATTGTAAGTGCCCCAAAGATAAACCGGTGCTACATCACCTCTTTTGCAGTCCAGATACTTTTGCACGGAACCGGAACTAAGTGTGGCCGGACGGTAAAGGGCATTGGCCGCTATCAAGTCATTAATGTCAGGGGGCTGCATATCCATAAGGAATTTAGTCATACCACGGGAACTGAATTGAAAGACGTTCTGTGTATATCCGTCTGACAATAGCCTGTAAGTCTGGTGATCGTCCAAACCACTTCTAACCAATCCTTCAAAGGATATTTCTGCATTATAAATCCGGTTACACACGTCTATAATGCTTCGTAGTTTTGCTAGCTCTTTAATGCCCAGGCAGTCGTTTTTTAGTAGTCCGACCTCATCAATGGAGTATCCGTCTAATTCACTGACAAGAATGCCATCAATTCTTTTTATCGGTGTATAGTCAAAGCATTCCATTTCTTCTCCATCTTTCTGAGCCGGGGTGATGATAAGAGCCGATGCGTGTACGGATGCAGATCGGGCCTGCCCCATAATACCACGGATATCCTCAATAACTTTAGGATAATCTAATATGAACTTACGCACTTTCCTGTTTTTGGCGGCTAGTAAAAACAGGTCCGTCCATGACATGCTATCGTCTTCAAAAATGGCTGTAATATAGTTTACCAGATTTAGCGGTACTCTGTGTACCCTGCATACATCTTTCAATACCGCCTTTAACTTTAGGGTGCTGTATGTTCCGGCTGAGAAGACACGCTGTCTATACTTATCCCCCTGATTGTTATACCGTTTTTCGATATATTCTTTCACTTCCTGGCGGCGATCTGATTGAAAGTCACAATCCACATCCGGCAACTGTCCTCCGGGTCCTTGGCGATAACCGTCTTTGACATCAAAGTCCAGAACAGTAACCGGTTGGCCTACCTGTATTTTTTCTATACTTTCAAGCCTCATAGACCACTTCGTTTATGCTGAATAGTAAATCCCTGTTGTCAAAAACAATATCATCCCCAAGTTGCAGCTCATCAGCATATAGTATGATCTCGCCTCCATCCCGTTTGACCAATAACTTGGCATCCAGGTCAATCAGGTATGTTTTCCCGTTTGTTAGTTTTGCTTTTATATAATTGGAAGATTGAACATTTTCTGTTATGACTGTTACTTTATCTGGATATAGTCCGGCACGTTCCGGTAGTAAAAAGCGTTCAAACAGCAAGTCGTATTTGATGGGGTCAATCAGGGTGATGCCCAGTAAGTATAATATCAGTGAGCCTCCTGCACTACCACGGCCACAACCTACCTGGATATTATTGGCACGGGCCCAGTTAACCGTATCGTATTGCACAAGTATATAATCTACATTATTGGTTGATTCCAGTATGTAGATTTCATTTTCCAGCCTGTTGCGATATTCTTCTTCCTTACCTGTTGGAACCAGTTGTCTAAACCCGTCCTCCAGTAGCATTCTGAACATTGTATGGCGATTGCCATATTTCAGTAGCTCCCCCTCAGTCATGTCATATTCAGGCATGAAATTCCGGTCTGTTTCATAACGGGCGACAGCTCCTTTTGCTATTTCAACGGTATGGCTGCACATTCTTTCGAAAAGTGCATCTACATTCCATTTTTCAGCATCGAAGAGATTGCGGATTACATCATACAGTTCGTCCGTATCCTTAAAAAATTGCTCGTCACTTTGTTCGTGAGCCGCGCCTTCAGCGATCTTGTTTAAGATGATTTTATTTCGTGCGTCATCTTTATCCAGATAGTAGTTGTCACAAAGCAGTACCGGTTCAATGGTAAATGTACCGGCTTCAGGAAGATAAAAGTTATCAAAGTAGTGCTGTATGGCTTTCAATACTTTGATGTCTATACGCTCCGCTTTAAATTCGTTCAAATCGACCTGATAGAACGCTTTGTCAAAAGCCATTTCCAGAACATGCAGGATATTCGGGTTTTGTTTCATCCAGAAAGAGGAGAGTTTACCAAATACAAGAATATTACCCTCTGCGTGTGATAACAGTTTTGGCAGGCTGACAGTCTGTTTTTTTGAATCTACGTTGATCTCTTTTTGAATCCGGAGTAAATTACGTAGTCCTTTCTGGGATTGACAGTATACTTTGACTTCTATTGTTTCCTCTTGGTGCTCAAAAGACAGGGTATATCCAAATACGTGCCGAATCCCTGCTTTCTCACATTCTTTTTGGAGTATTAAGGTAGCTGCCATTGTATTTTTATCACAAATACCCAGTGCCTCCTGCCCAAGATATTTAGTTTTTTTGACCCATGTTTCCAGATCGCCGCTACCGCTGAGTAATTCGTAACTGGAATGTACCCCCAGGTTAACGAATGGTACATTTATAGTTGCCGGTTGTCTTTTGCCTATGTATTTTAAAATATTGAATGCAAATTTCTCCCTTAAATCATAGTAATACCAGTTATTGCCAAAGGGGAAAACTACATAAAAAATATTCTCCTCAATCAGCACTGACGGGGCTTCCATCAAATTGAATTGGATATTATCGTCTTGTCCCCGGAAAATAGATTGTACTGATGACAGATCGGCTAAGTAAGCTTTTCCGAAGTTCTCAATTTCTACTACCTCATTGTCAATTTGGACAAATGATATTTTATTGGCATTTAGCCAACTGATAAGCTCTTTCATTCTTGTACTTTTAATAATTTATATTCTACTGGTGTCCTCAGTCTATAAGAGAGTATGGCATATATTTCCTCAAAGTTTAAATCTTCCCAATCTTTTTTTGTATCCGGTATGTCCGCAATGAACACCGAGAAGTATTTATTTAATTCATTTGCAGCCTTTTGTGTAGCCTCGACTGCATCTGGATCATATCCGAGTATGATGGTTCTAATTCCTTTGATTTGCAGTTTATAGATTTGTTGCAGCGAGATTTTTTTTCCGAATGTGGCTACGATTGCTATTAAATGGTTCTTGTCGTACAGGTCTAATTTCCGGGTCAAAGCGATTACATCAAATATGCCCTCGACAATTACGGCAGTATCGGTTTCCCCCTCCAAAATGGCATCATAATTATAAAGCAGCTTCGTAAACTCATTTTCAATAGAGTTTTTGAACCGCATAATACGATAGCCACCTTTGTACCTGACCTCTCTGTTATGCCTTTCTATCTCTTCTTTGGAAGATGTGTGACGGGCTACATACCCGACTATATCTCCACCATCAATGACGGGGAAAATTACATAGTCATCATATTTACGGTTTAATCCCCAGGTTGTATAGACCGGGAAATATTCATAATCGTCAAATGTAAACCCCCTTGTTTTTAAATAGCGGTTTGTAAAGTTCCGTCTACTGAATTCCGGCAAGTCCACTACTCCCAGAGAGTCATCAATTTCCTCTTCATCCAATGGAAAGAGCAAGTCGGCGTCTAGCTGGACTTCGAGGTTGGTAGTTGGCAATGCGATTAAATCCGGTCTTCCGACAGCATTGAGCAATTGCTCTAATGTGTAGGTTGAGTAACCGCATGAAAAGCAATGTGAGACGAATGGCTTTTTGCGCTCAGTCTCTTTACCGATATAGATACCATATTTTTTCTCTTTACCGCAAAATGGACATTTTTCTGCAATTAAGTTTTTGCCGGAACCATCTCGTTTAGCATTGAGTTCCCCACTTAATTCGCTGATGATAAAATCAGTTTCTGTCTTTGATAACATATTTCTTTCTATCGTTTCAGATTCATGGTTCTACGAGCATCATAGAATATCTCATTGTCGTAGTCCGTCGCTATCTTAATGGTAGCTCCTTTAGGAAAAAAACGGGATTTGGCGATATGCAGCCTCATCGTATTCTCATCACGTTCTGCGGCGGATTGGTTTAAGGTGATCAAGTGTGTACAAGGACGTGCAAGCCCCTTGCTCTCAGAGCAATTATATTCTGTCAATACATTATTCTCATCATTGAGCCATTCCCTGTTTTCTATTGTAGCCTGATACGTTACCACCATCCACACTTTCTCGTCTGCCGCCAAATCTTTGAGATCATTCGCAACGGCTATACGCTTGCTTCGTTCATGCTCTGCACCCCACATCCTGCGGCTTGCATCTGTTAACAGGTCCATGCTGTCAATGATTACAATATCCGGTGAACGTGAATTCAGTTTCCTGTATTCGGCGATACCATTTTTAATGTCAATGGTTGAAATTCTACTGTTGAACCGGGGATACGACCGTACCGTAACGCTACCGGAATATGAGGCAATCTGTTCCTCATAATACTTTATATCCGTATCGGAAATCTTCCCCCTTTCGAAATAGAAGGCGTTTTTTGAAATCAATGCTCCGCTATACGCATTCAATGCTTCTTCCTCGCTGCCTTCTAATTGAAAGTGTAGAACGTGCAATTGGTCATCGACATCGGCCCGGAGGCCGATATGCTTTGCCAGATGCGATTTTCCTACACCCGTACTGGCCAGGAAACAGCTTAATTGACCTCTTAAATTACGACCGGCATTCAGAGCGTCCAGTTCATGGATATAGAAACGTGTTACCGGAGGGATATGCGAATTCTTGCTTTCCAGCTCTTTTTCTCTGTTTTGCAGGAACCGGTCTTTGAATGTTTTAGCCACATCAATGAAAGCGGAAGATTTGAGTGTAAATCCGGCAAGCCACTCGGCATATTCCCTTAATTTATCTTGTGCCTCGTCCTGTTTGCTTTGATTGTATAATTTCCCGACTTCTGAATAGACTGCTTGAAGTTTTACTCCTTTAATGTAACTTTCGAGTAAATCCAGAATAATCTCTTCACTATAATTCTCGTCGCATTCCTGAAATGTGTTAATAAGTTCCAATGCATCGTAATCCTCATTGAAAAGTTGGTTGAGAACCATATAACCGGGAGGGGTCTTATAGGTCTTATAATGACTGGAGAGTGCTTGCAATACTTTTTGAAAAGCACGATCAGGAAGGTATTCTTTCTTTAAATGTCTGATAAGGACATTACAGATCGAATCAGACCGCATGGCAGTAGCAAACAGTTCGTAAAGGAATTCGACACTAAGTGCTTTTATCTTTTTTGTTTCCATTGTTTAATTGTCTTTGCTAAATCCTTCCCGGAGCCGGTATAGTTCCGGGTACATCTTTTTTGTTCGTCCTTTGCATTTTTCTGCCTTTATGCATTTTCTGCATACCGGTGAGAGAGGGGTCCAAAGTAGGGTAGAGATACCACAGATGTAATATCCGGCTTCCGTTCCGCAAATTCTATCCTTCGTTCTGTCTTCATACTCAGGATATACATATTCATAGAGCGGGTGTTTGCTTTTGTCCAGGATAGACTCTAATAGACAATGCCTGCTCAGATGGTTTGCTTTCAGCCATTTATCTTCGTAGTACTGATGTGCTTGTTTTGTCCCGGCGAAACGTTCAAGGGCTTTTTTCCCAAATGAATGGCTTACTTTCCACCGCTTCATATAATCTTCCGGAAACCGTGCGATTGCATAAACCTGGCAAACACAAAAATCAACGATTCTTTCCTGGCTAAGCCCGGTGTACTCCTTCTCCAATACTTCAATGCAGGTATCAACGCAACGTGCGGCGGTACCGCCACCGGGGAAAATGAACTCCGGTAAAACGGTACTTCGCATGATGATTGTAAAAACCTGTATTATGTTTTTAATACTCTTTCTTTTTTCCATCTCTGGTCAGAAGTTCTCTCAATTTCCTTTTGGCAAGAAATATGCGGCTCTTGGTGGTTTCGATATTCGCATTCTTCATGCCCCCCTTTTGGTGTAGTATCTCGGTTATCTCGTCTAATCTGTAACCTGCCACTTGTAACAGAAAGGGCTCCCTATACATGGGTTTTATCTGATCTAATGCGTGTAGCACCTCGTCGGAATAAAGCTCCCGGTAATTATCTAATGTCATGGCATTGGCACAAATGCCATCCTCTTCCAGTAATTCATCCGAAACAATTTGATTGATTTCTAAATCCCCGACATCTCCTGTACGCTGGAACCGTTTTCGTTTGGTTTCCAAGTCATAGACAAGTCTTACGGTAACCGCATATATCCATGACTTGACCGGTTTTGAAGTATCGTATGTGTCAACGTACTTATAGAAATTGACAAGAACTTCATTGTAATTATCCCGGACGTTTTCATAACTGGCGGTATGCTTGATACAGATATGGAATATCAGGTTTTTGTATGGGTATACATGCTTATAGAAAAGTTGTGTGCGTTTATCTATTGATTTTTTATCGACCAGATAGTTTTCCGCTCTGCTTTTGGGTTCCATATTGACTGCGTTTGATCATTGAAAATTCAACTGTGACAGTCAATTTATTTGTGATGTTATTCATGCTATAATTCGGTATTTTCGTGTATAATAATTAAATATTAAAAAGGCATCCGCCTCGTTATCGTCTGCCGGTTGGTAGTTAAAACGGTTCCGGCAGGCTTCTATCATTTCACGTTTACTGGCCCTTCCGCTTCCGGTGGCCCATTTCTTTAAGGAACTTACATTGATAAACTGAGGCTCCGGCAAGTTTAATTCGTCACAAACTTCCAACAGTATTCCTCTGAACTCGGACAGCTTTCTCATGTCGAAGAAATGGTTGTTCACATTTACGTCTTCGGCGACAATCCTTTGAATTCCGTATTTCCGGATGAATTCCATCAGGGTATCCCGGAAATCTTTATGTTGCTTATTGTCATTCCGGTGCTTGGACTCCGTAAAATTCCAGGTTCCGGCCTCATGAATGGAGTAGTAACCAGTGAAGGTCGCTATGTCGAGAGCCAATATGTGTGCTTTTGTCAATTCATAATCTGTCCGTTCTTCATCTTGTTTTTGCATCTATATAAGAATCTCCGTTTTGTTTGTTGATAATTAACTTGTGCTGGTATCCCTCGGCTATATTTCCATGCGATACGATAAGGGCGGTCAGACCAATCTGGTTCAATGCTGCGAACATGTTTGCCAGTCCACTTTCATCCGCTGCCTCCAAAATCTCATCGAGCACTAAAAGGTCCAGCCCCTTATTTTCTTCACAATTGCCGTTTATTAATTGTCGCATAGCCAGTATGGTTGCCAGATTTACCCGTGCCGCTTCTCCTGCGCTCACCTTGGCAAACGAACCGAGATTTATGTTATCCCGTATAAGGGATACTGAAATCTTTTCACGTATTTTTCCCGATTTTAGCGGAGTGTAACCGGAAAGAAGGATGCGGATATCAGAACCTATCGCTTGCAGAAAATCGTTGGTGACTTTTCCCAGTGCCGCAATCTTGCTATTTGCTAGATAGCTCTTAAACTGGCCGAATACCTGTTCCTGAGTCTTTAGTTCTTGCAAGGCCTTTCCTATCTTTTCTTTTTCCCTGATAGCGGTAACGGACTTGTTACGGTATTCTTTCAATGACTTTTTCAGACTATTGAGCAATTCCTGATCGGAATTGTTATTGATGTCTGTAATTGTCCTTCCCAGTGTTTCAATAGCGACTTCTGTTGCGGCGATATCCTCTTTGAGCAACTTCATTTTTCTATCACTTTCCTGACAGGCATCGTCTATCAAGCCAAAGGTCTCATCGAAGATTTTTCTTTTTAAGAGATCGACCTCTGCCTGAATAGAGGAAATCGCACTTTGTGTCTTTTTGCGGCTACGCTCCTGCTCTTCCTGCTTGAAAGAGGCGTTGCCTACGTCTCGTTTTGAGCTATTTATTTTATCAATCCAACCGCTATTTTTCAGGATAAGACTACGCTTGCTGTTCTTTATCCGGGTTTCTGACTCTTCGATATCCCTTAC
>OBKR01003166.1_pt1 | contig 10922 bp, 5 predicted proteins | sample 1518991 | NCBI WGS metagenome assembly OBKR01 (sample SAMEA2452117, study PRJEB22498) | human gut metagenome | biome: human feces; feature: human gut; material: feces | place: Australia | collected 2012
TAATTGTGGGTGGATTATGCCGTTCTAAGTGGGTGGGTATGCTCCGTTTTCGCCAATTAATAGGTAGGTGCGCTTTTTGATATAAATCAATAAAAGTATGAGTATTTTTAAAATGATTATTTTTTTGTTGGTCTGTATTGTGATGACATTTAATTTTGCATCGTCTTAAAGCAAATGAATTAAGTTTTTAATAAAAGGATATTTTTAATAGGTATTATTTAGGTAAGAAGATTTTAGTTTTTAGTGGTATTTACTTGTTGAACTCATGTGGAAGTAAAAAATTGAAATTGAGAGATTTGAAATTTACGGAATCCGAGCTTGTGATAAGTTCGGATTTTTTTGTGCATTAAAAAAAGCCGCTCGAGTCTCACGACTCAGGCGGCTTAATAGTCTAACTAATCAATTATAACATTTAAAGATCTGTGCTTATCTTTTCCTATATAGTAGGTTAAAATAGCCTTATCTTATAATTGGCCTCCACGTGCTTTTACACGCTTGTACCATTCTTCACGTTCTTTTGTCAAATCATATCCTTGTTTTGAAAGATAATTATTAATACGTCCTTTGTATTTTCCGAATGCCTCATGTTTCTTTTTAGAATTCTCAGCATCCATGGCAAATTCACGAGCTTCTTTCAACCAAGCAAGGATTTGTTTTTTTTCAAAGTCTTTTAAAGTAGGAATCATATCACATTGTGCTTTGTATGTTACTTCCACAACGTTATATGTCATTCCGTCTTTTACAGCTTCAATCTGTTCATCATTCAAATAAAGAGAAAGGCTGGAAGCAAAGTCAAAGTGTTTTCTGTATAACTGTGCATCTTTTTCATTTTCTGCTGCCTGTATGGCTGCATTTTTTTCATTTCCGCTCAGTTTTTCTTTTGCTTCTTTTACAGCTGCATCTCTTTTTTCATAAATATCATTCAATAAGAAATACCTGTTTGCTATGATATTGCACACATTTGCGGCTGTTTCTTTATCATTGATATTTAATTTATCAACTATTTTCTGTGATCTGTTAACAATGTTTTTTACATACTCCGGATCACGGTTCTCCTCATTGAGTTTTACTGACTGCGCATTGATATTCAGCGTTGTAAAAGTGAGAAGAAAAAATAGAATTGTATAAATTTTCATCATCATGCTGCAAAATTACATTAATTTTCCTTTTTCTGCTAAAGTATCATAGTTATTTTTCAGATCTGTCCAGTCTATTTTGTTTTTGGTGCTGATACCGTTGATATATTTTTCAATATTGGTATATCCGTCGCCTGTACAGTCTTTGTTTGCATCACTTGGATCATTAGGATCTAATCCATTTTCTATTTCCCATTTGTCGGGCATTCCGTCACCATCGGTATCAACATAAGGAGTTCCTTTATATTCAGGGAATCCTCCCATTTGGCATGGATCAGTGATAATTCCAAGTTTATAAGAATCATTTCCCATACGACGGTATTTGAAATATCCGTCTTTGTTTTGTGATTTTGGAGCCAATCCGGTAACATCACCATAAGGATGTTCTTTCGGTAATTTTTCTACATAATAAGGTTTACCGGTACGGACTTCATCAACTATGCGCTGGTCAATGATATCACGGCATGGAATGTTGGCACCTACGTTTCTTAAAACATATTCGTAGGCATCGTTGGTATTCATAATGGTTAAGTGTGGCATTTCAAACGGAGAATAAGCACGCATCAGTTCTGTATATCCGTCAGTATTTTCCTGGTCTTCAATCTGAATACCACCATTCCAGTTGTCTTTTGTAACTTTTTCGTTACCTTCCATAATGTTTCCTTCAGCGAAAACACGTCCGTATACTTTATGGTCGAGTTTACTGCGTCCAGATTCCGGTTTTACGATACGGAATGCAAGCGCTCCTTCCTTAGGAGTAGCAGGTCCTGGTTTATAGTAGTTGTTAATGATATTATACATAGCGGTATAATCACCACCATCCATTGAACGATGAACCCAGTTAAATACTACGTTATTTACGAAGTTAAATACACCGTTCCATCCTACAGACGGATTACGTCCTGAGTTGCTGGCCCACAAGTTACGCATGAATGCGCAGTTTTCTCCTCCCAATGTGCTACCGAAAGCATGGTTATAAGTATCGAGGGCTTTAGCTGAAATGGTATTTTGGATAGTAACATTTACAGTAGGGAGTTTCAATTCCTTAGTTTCATATTGTCCTTCGCTAGGATCGTACATGTGACGATAGAATGAAATGTTTTCATCCAGTCCCCATGAACATGAACAGTGGTCTATCATGATATTACCAACGGGATTACCTCCGAAAGAGTCATCACGATGCCATACCATTGTTTCTCCACGACGGAAACGCATATGACGGATTACTACATCGTGTGTGTCTACCCAGAATGATTGACCGGATACAACAACACCGTCGCCCGGAGCAGTCTGTCCTGCAATGGTTATATATGGAGCACGGACAATGATAGGAGTTTTCAGTTTAATGATACCTGAAACGTTGAATACGATAATACGTGCACCACCTTGGTCACATGCATCACGCAATGAACCGGGTCCGCTATCATTAAGGTTGGTAACAGTAATGACGCGTCCGCCACGTCCGCCGAAGCTATACATACCTCCTCCTTCAGCTCCTGGGAAAGCTGGAATCTTTGCTTGTGGTAAGTCACATGGACGTGATGCCCATGGAATATAAGGTCTTCCTTCTTTTGCTTCTTTTTCAACAATAGGTAAAGCTTTAGCCCATGCAGAATCAGCATGTGCATAAGCAGCAGTAATCATTTCTTTGTACTTTGCTTGTGCTTCGGGGGTAATTTGGGGATATTGTGCATATGCAGAAGTTGTTGCTCCCAGCATTCCTGCCATGATTAATCCCATTGCATAATTCTTTTTCATAGTTTGATTGTTTTTAGTATTTTGGGGTTTTGTAAATCAGACAATAAGTTTTTGAAAAGGTTATATTAGAACTTCTCCTTTTTATCATTTATATTCTAATTTTTACATTTGTTATATATAAAAGAAAAAGAGATCTATCTTCACAGACAGATCTCTTCAAATATATACTTTTGTTTAATCAAACACAAGGATTCTTCTTGTGTCTATTCTTTGAGTATTGATTTATCCTATTATTTTAAGAATAAATTTTCATTTTACATATCCAGTGTTTGTATCTACGGGAATTTTACTATCATCTTCTTCCAAAGGATCAAATATTCCGTTTCCACCATGACTAATGTCTTCCCATCCTATATTTTGATATAATGTGGGGTTATTAATCATAGAACTTCTGTTTAATCCCATAATATAGAAATTAGGTTCCCATTTAACAGTTTGTGCATCATCATTACCTTCAGCATCTCTATTTTTTCTACTGAAATAGTTTTCGTAGAAATCTTTTAATTGATCTTGTCCTTGATTATTTGTTTTTTCTCTTTCAAGCAAGTTTAATCCGGCATATACACTGTTTCTATTTATTATTTTTAATAGTGGATCTGATTTGAAATCTTCCGCAGCTCCTGTTTGGTCTTTAACATAAATTTCTATATAGTGATATTTGTTTCGTCCATTGGTAGGTTGAAGTCCAAGATATGTGCAAGTATTTCCTCCCCATCCCGTAAGTTTGAAGTTTGCACCTAACGTTTCTTGTCCTACACCACCATCAAATAACATCCATCTGCGCATATCTTCAAAACGTTTTCCTTCATAAGCTAATTCTATTTGGCGTTCATATAATATAGCAGAAATTAATTCTCCACCTGTCATTCCAGCTTTTAAACCATAATTAGTAGCTTCATATTTTGAATTATCATAAACTCGTGAACGAATTCTTTTTAATGCTTCAAAGGCTTCATTATCTTTTCCTATAGCTGCCGCAGCTTCTGCGAAGTTGAGTAATACTTCAGCATATCTGATTTCCATATATGGAAGTGCGCAGCGTTGAAAACCTTTTCCATCTGTTGATTCTGTTTTTGTATCACATGCATAAATATAGAAAGGAGATCCATTTAATTGTTTGTCATCTGAACGTTTTCTTATATATACAGATGATCGTCCACTTAATGAACCAAGTCCGTCTGCTCCATATCCTGATTTATGAATATCTGTCATTTCAGCTGCTTTTTCATCACTATAGAACGCATAACTCCATAAAACATATTCACTACCGTTATATGGATATTCGCTTCTCATTGTTGCCCCTCCATCAAATGTAACATCATTATCAGTATCTGTTAATTCATCTTTGGTATTTCCTTCATAAAACCATCTAACTCCAGGGAATGCAAATGTACGATAAAATCTAGGATCACGGTTCATAAAGAAACATAAAGGATCATATTCAAAAGTTGATTCAGAAGCTTTTTTACCATCAGCCATTGGAAATAAGTCTACCATTTCTGCTGTAGGGTGTTTACCTCCGCCACCATATGTGTTTTTGGGTCTGACAGATTGTTCCCAACCATTCCATCTTTGTTGATTATCTACTTTCTGTACTTTATTGTATAAAGTTACAAATACAGCTTCGTTAACATTACCATCAGAACCTTTTGTATTTAAAAATATTTTTGCCCAATTAGCTGCACTTTGTTTTTGTGAACCGGCATTATTTTCATAAGCTAATCCGTATCCTCCTAATGCTAATGTATCAAGTGCATTTTTATTAGCTTCATATGCAGCTTGCCATCGTTGAAGATCATTTTTCCTATTCCATAATGGACTTGCCCAATGTAGTAATATACGCCCTTTTAATGCCAATGCTGTACCAGCAGTTACACGTCCCCAATCTTCTGCTTCATTTTCCCATTGTAGTGGTAATAATTTGGCAGCTTTGTCCAAATCATTGCAAATAAATTGAATACATTTCTTTGTTGATGAACGTGGTACTACTAAATTTAATCCTTCTCCATTTCCAACTAATGCGTCTTGTACTTTATCTATAATTGGCACACCACCGTACCATTTTACCATCAGATAATATCTCCATGCACGCAAGAAATAAGCTTGTCCAAGAATGTTGTTTATTTGTTCATCAGTTAAATGTCCTTTACTGTATTTTTGAACATTTTCGATTACTTCATTGATTTCTCTGACATGTCCATATGGGCTAATTTCCTTATTTTCTACATAAAAATGGTCTTCAACATCGTTATATGTTTTGATAAGTGTACTATTCTCCCAATTGCTTAATCCTCCATACTCTTCAGTAGTTTTAGCCCATACATCTTCTGTACCTGTACTAATTAGGCTTGCTTGTGAACCATTTCCTTCATTTTGTCCGGGATAAAGCATATAATAGATATTATCAATTCTATTTGTAGCTGTTTCATAATTTGTATATACAGTAGCTTCACTGTATTTTCCCCATAATTTTTTTTCTTCCAGAAAATCATCATTACATCCTATTAAACATGTAATAGAAGTTCCTGCTAAGACAAATGTTGTCCATTTATTTAATAAATTTTTCATATTCAAAAATTTTTTAGAATGAAACATTAACACCTAATGTTATTTTACGTAAGTTAGGATAGTAACCATAATTTCCTCCCCAACTGCTCCATGCATCTTCTATGTGTGGAGATACAAAATTTATAGCATTTTGGCAGGTCATGTTTAATCTACAACTTTCAATACCAATGGGCTTTAGCCAATTCTTAGGAAATGTATAGGCTAATGAGACATTTCTCAATGAGATGGTTGTTCCGTCTAAAGCCCAGAACGTAGATGCTAAATTATTAACGCTGTCATATTGGAGATTAGGATATTTTGCATCTCTGTTTTCAGCTGCTACAATATTTCCTTTAGCGTCTAATACATCTGTATATGTATACATATCTTTCCAGAATGAAGGCAAGTTATTAAATTCTAGATTAGATCCACATTTACGTATGTTTGTTCCTGCCATCACTTTACCACCCCAACTAGCTCCTAATTGTGCTTGTATACTAAAACTTTTATAACTAGCTCCAAAATTCATTGTAACACCATAAGGATTATCTGACCGGTGTGATATTTTGATTTTATCACTATCATCATCTAAACTGACTTTACCATCAGGTTTCGGATCATATTGTTTAGTTTCAGCATTCCATGCACCTCGTACATCTTTATAAATCAACATTCCTGGTCTGACCGCATCTTTTGATAGTCCAAGATATTCTGTTATACCATATTTGGTAAAATATTCTTCAATGTCCTGATAGCTTCTGAACATTCCGATACATTCGTATCCCCAAAGTCCTCTGTCTTGTCTTTCTCCAGGAATAGGATCTTCAAGTCCGGGAATTTCTTTCACTGCCATAACCTTTACTTTGTCATCACTGTATCCAGTATTCAATTTCACCCAATAAGTAAAATCTTTTCCTATTTTATCTCTCCATCCAACGCTTAATTCTACTCCATATACATCTTTTTCAACAAAGTTTTCAGGAGTTGGTTTTAATCCTACAGTCATTGGAAAGTATCTCGTACCTTGATGTGAACCGAATATTTCTCTACCCATATCATAATATGCGTCAAGATTTACAGATAATCGGCTGTTTAAAAATCTCATATCAACTCCAAAGTTGGTTTTATAAGTCTTATCCCAATGAGCGTCAGGGTTAGCTCCTCCTTGTTCTATTACCATACCAGGACTTACCGGTTTCTCGCTCGAATTTGATCCGAAAATTGAACCTTTACCATTTGTATCTCTATTATATCGGGTCATCCACACAAAGGCATTGATATTATCACGACCTAATAGACCAAATGAACCACGAACCTTCAGAAAATCGATACCTGTTTTTTCTTTATTGAACCAGCTTTCTTCAGAGATAACCCATCCAGCAGATACAGAAGGGAATACTCCCCAATAATTTTCTGGAGCAAATTTAGTAGAGGCGTCAGATCTTACTAAGAATTCAAGCAAATATTTATCAGCATATGAGTAATTGATACGTCCGATGTATGATAATCTTGCAGATTCTGAACGTCCCCAGTCAACTGTTTCTTCGCCTGTAGCTGAATTTGATTGTCCATCAGTAAAAGGTAACGGACTTAGAATTTCTCCATCTATATATTCAGATTCACTTTCTCCTCTTTCAATGGAGAACAAAGCGCTAATATCGTGTAATCCAAATTTACGTGCGTAACTTGCCGTGACATTCAACTGGTAACTTTCACTTGTACTCATGTTTCTTGTGATAGAATTACCATTATCCAAAGAGCGTTCAGCAAAATTGCTTAATGAAAGATCTAATTCTTCTCCGTCTGCTGTTAATCCTGAATAAAGGTGCCCGCCACTACCAGCACGTTCAAGCATTCTATATACACTCATGGATGTACCTATGGAGTTTGACTTACTATTTGATATTCTTTTAGAATAGCTTGCTTTAAATTTTAATCCTTGTAATGCTTCTATCCATCCCATATCAATTTCTACAGATCCATCTATAGAAAAATCGTTGCTTGTATTTTCTTTGTAATCTGGAGAATTTTGAATAGCATAATAATTGAATAATTGATCTCCCGATACGTCATTGTTAGAATCCATACCTTGGTAAACAATTGGCATTCCATTAATTGTTTCAGGTACAAATCTTAAATGAGTTAATAACAAGTTATAATCACCAGAGTCAGATGAACCAAATTTATTCATGGGTTCTTTGGTCCCTCCATATTGTCCTGAAGCCTGTAATGTAGCTTTTATCCATTTATTAATTTGTGCATTAGCTCCGGCTCTGAAATTCCATCTGTCATAGTCAAGACGACCTAGATTACCATCTTGTGTATTATAAGATACACTGGCAAAATATGTTGCTTTTTCAGTACCACCATTGATATTAATACTATGTCTTTGTGTCATGGCGGCTTTCCAATTACTATCTAACAGATTATAATCTAATCCTTTCATTGCTTCGAGTTCATCAGCCTGGAAGAAATTTCTCAGATTATCAATTTCTGAATTAGAAGTATCTCTTGCACCTTTATAGGCATTCCAAGTACGTCCGTATTCATATGCTGACATCATTTGAGGCATTACCAATGCATCTGTATAACCAAATTGTCCGGAGTATGATATCTTAGGCGAACCAATTTGTCCTCTCTTGGTTTTTACGAGAATTACACCATATGCACCTTGTGCTCCATAGATGGCAGCTGAGGCATCCTTAAGTACAGATATGCTTTCTACTTCACTAGGATCCAATGCATTAAAAGCGTCTTCTGTAGAGAAAAAATCGTCAATAATGTAGAGTGGTGTATCATCCTGAGTAGAAAATTTTGTATTAACTTGGCCATTGTTTTTTGCTAATCCAGAACTTTGACGAATTGTTAAGTGCGCTGCTTCTCCAGGTTTATTTCCAGAAGTACTGACGTGCACACCATTCATCATTCCAGCTAATGCATCACCTAAATTAGTTACTGCAAGGTCTTGTATATCATCCATATCAAGGACTTCAATAGAACCTGTAACGTTGCGTCCTTTTTGAGTACCATAACCTACGACGATAACTTCATCGAGTTTCATTTGATCCTCTCTTAGGATGATTCTTTTTGCATTGTTTAGATCAGAAATAGTTTGAGTTATGTATCCAATATAACTGATTTTTAAGGTACTTTTTTCAGGAACGTTTATTGTGAAATTACCATCTAAATCTGTAATTGTTCCTCCTTTAGTACTACCTTCTAATGTTATAGAAGCACCAATAATAGGTTGTCCGTCTTCGTCAAGAACGATACCTTTGACGGTCTTAGTTTGCTGGGCATAGACAGAATTTCCCATTCCCAGACATAAGCTTACAAATAAGCTGAAGAATATATGTTTTTTATTACGCATATCTCTTAGAATTTAGTTTATTAATTATTCTAATCCTTTAGGATCGCCAATTCCGGCATTTATTACCTCAGGGTTACCAACTTTAAAATAACCTTCTTCTGTTTGGGTTAATTGTGGGTCAAAATCAATTCTATCTTTCTGATCCCAATCATTATTACCTGCACTAGCTCCATTATACCAATAGCAATTCTTCTCAAATGTAAAAATCATACCACCATTTTGTCCTTGAAGGAATGATTGTCTTACAACACGATTACTAGAACAGTCTACAAAAATATTATTATGAACATTTACATATGCGCATTTTTGTCCTTTCAGCCTTCCCCAATTAGCAAAACCTTGGCTTTTACCAGAAGCTGATTTTGTGACATGGTACATTGTATTATTAAACCAATTTATCATACATGTAGGATATCTTCCATCTGCTACTTCATATGGGCGTTTGCTGACATATGCAATAAAATAAACATATTTATCTTTGGGAGAATCTGTTGTACTATATACAGTACTACTTTCTAATGTAAAGTTGATAGGAAAGCTATTGCTTAATTCTATAGAGTGTACACCCTTTGACAATTGTGCAACTTGATCAAGACCAATTATACAGTTTTTTACAAGCATATTTTCTATTACATATGGTTGAGTTTGATCCCAAATAAGTCTTCCGCTAAGATTTTTTATATTACATCCTTGCAATGTAACTGAATTTCCTTCATTTATCAGATACCATCCATTGACATTATTAGATAAATGAGTATCGCTAAGTTTTATTATAGCTGAGTTTTTGTCAGTCATTCCTATACAATCAAAATTTACATTTTTAATTTTGATACCTGATTCTGTAATAAAAGCGGATTCTGCTCCCATTTTGATAGTTGCAGGATTAGATGCGTCATCACTTCTAAGAGTGAATGGTATATTTCCAAGATTAACGGTACTATTCATTACATATTCGTTTCCTCCTGTCAATACTAATGCATATTCTTCTTTTTTAGAAGATATTAACTCTTGATTTTGGATAAACCATTGAGCTATATCTGTTCCCGCAGGCAAAGCTTCTTCGTTTATTTGAGGAACAAATGTAGTAAATTTGAATTCCGATACTTCAGAAGCTAAATTATTATATTTATCATTGCCTAAAGTTTTGACTTCAAGTTTATAATTTGTATCTTCTGCTCTAGGAACAGAACATTGACATCCATCAATGATTGAGTCTTCGAAAATCGCAATTGGTTTCTGTTCGTCGTTAATATTATATAACGACATTTGAAAGCCACCTGCTCCCATTACAACAGGCCACGAAAGAATTGTTTCACTACCATCAGCACTAGATACTGCTGTGATTGTGGGAGCTGTAAGTTGAGTGTTAGACACACCAGGATCGAAACTTTCTGGATCAATTCCTTGCGTACAACTATTTAATGTGAAAATAGTTGCAATTGAAAAGGACCAATATAGTAGACCTTTTCGGAAATGTTTAAAAATTTTCATAATATTAGGTATTATAGATGTTTATATAAACTTTTGGTGAAAATATTAATATATCACTACTGTCCCATAAAAGTTGGTTAATCAGTCTTTGAAATTATTGAAATACAGTTTTTTAAGCAATGTTTTAGAATGAAACAAATTTGAGTTTGTAGCTTAGCGATGAATCAAGATAAATACGTATTTGCTCAATTTACCGCTTTTTTGAACAGAACTTAGTTCAAAAACTTCGTTCGCGAGAATAAATGATTATTCTTCATGCATTAAAATTTAAAAGTTAAACAAAAGTGTAGTTTGTATTTAAAATGCTGTGATATATAAAATTTAATATTTAATTGATAATTTCTTATTGTATTATTGTTTACTAAATTTTATACTCATTCACATTTTTGTGCGACAAAGATATGTAAAAAAATGTGTGGGGCGGGGTAAAATATGTTAAATATAAAAAATAAGTCTTTCAAAAATTCGCTTTTAACTATTGAATAATTGATAATGCAATATCCATATACCTTAATAATAAGAAGAGATGGATTGGTATGGGATTTTCTGTAGATAGAATTATTATCCTCAAATCCGCAACCTATAGGGTTTAGTGGGATTTTGCTTGCAAAGCGACAAAA
>OBKR01003212.1_pt1 | contig 10774 bp, 8 predicted proteins | sample 1518991 | NCBI WGS metagenome assembly OBKR01 (sample SAMEA2452117, study PRJEB22498) | human gut metagenome | biome: human feces; feature: human gut; material: feces | place: Australia | collected 2012
CTCTGATTGTTTGGAGGTGAATTTTACTGCAATTTACATTCATCTTCCGTTCATCGGGCAGTAATATGGAAACAACCTTGCTTCAGTTCGTATTTGATATAGCATTTTTCAGCTTGTCGTAGATCTCTTAAAACTTCGGATAGAACAAGTTTCAGTGTGTCGGCACTCACGTCCTGCATAGGGCGACCGTCTTTATCTTCCACTTTCTTAAAACGTTTCCAACTAACATCAAAAGTAGCCCCGAAACAATGTGCCGAGTTGGCGGAGGCATTTCCATTGCGACGGCGGAGACGTTTCACATCGTTTTCAGTACGTAGTACGGAGGTGATGATTACCTGATTGGGATTCAGCCCTTTGGCAGCCAATGAATCGAGAAAGTTGGAGCCGATTGTATCGAGCAATGCGCTGGCACGTGGAACGAGGTAGGGAATGGAATGTGTCAATGAATCCACTGCATAAAATTCATTATCAGTGATATGAGTCAACTTTTCTTTCATTGCTTCCGCTTCCTCTCGGTCTGCCAGCGGGCTAATACCTATCTTTTTAGCGACTTCCAGATGTGCATCGTTCAAATCAGGGAAAGAACGTTTGTAACTGACAACGCCACGAATATTGTGCGGCTTGTTCAATTTCAGTGACATGTCTTTCTTTTTGCAGCTTGAAGTAAGCGTTGTAAGCCCAATAACAAGTAAAAATAGCGGTAATATGCGAAGCTTGTAAGTAGTCATTTTGTATTTTTTGCCCGCAAATATACGCTATTTTTTCATACGTTCTATGTTTTGCATTATTTTCCGCCTCATATCTTTTACGGGTCACTCTAAAATATTTTCCGGTATTTCCGGACGGGTATCAAGAGTGCCTATAATGGTATAATCCGTGTTATCTATTGTTGTCTTCAGCGTTGGTATTATTAAATAATCACTTCTAGTAAGAGCCTTGTTAATAAGTTGCTCCCAATCTATCTTTAAATATCTTTGTATAAGATTGATAACTGCATTTACACTTGTAACTCCATCAAATAGTTCAAATCTTAATTTGTGAGGGGTGGGAGGGGTTGATGCATCCGTGAAATTTCCTTGTTCGTCAGATGCATAATTTAATGTTAAATAAGGTATGGCGTATGTAGGAGATGAGTTGCCGAAACCATTTTCTAATTTGACTGAAAAATCGTATGTTCCTTTGGCTATCGGATTTTGGGATAGTTCGTTTTTGGAGTCGCTATATCGGAAGAAATAGCAATCTTTAGATTCATTGTTAATCAAATAGACCACAGTGCCATTGGACAGTGCCGGATGATTACTTTCTTTTATTGCGTATGCCAAATAACTGTCTATAATTTTAATTTTTAATTCAACTATTTCGTTGGTGATATTATCTTTTACTTTCACCTTTGTTTCTCCTTTCTTTTTGGGGGTAACTTTTAAACTTCCCATTCCTATTGAGCTGGATAAATCTACATCGATGCTTAAAATATCAGTTTCTTCTACAGTCACGGTATAGTCTCTGTTTCCACCTCTAATGGTAATATCTGTTGCTCTTAATAAAGGTTGTTCGTAATACTCTTTTTCAAAGGATAAAGGATATATCTTTTCTTCATTATTATTGCCACAGCTAAAAAAGATAATTGTACAGAGGAATGACAGTAGTGCTCCAAGTAAATGTTTTGTTTTCATGATTATTTTGTTTTATAGTTTTGCAGGAGAGATATAGTCTTATAAGTTCCTGTGTTGACGTTGGAGGCAAATATAAAGATTTTATCGATATGTTGGAGTAAATAGTGTATTTATTTCCTGTCCTCCAGCTATTTTCATACATTTGTAGCGGTTTATAAAAATAGGCCACTTTCCCACTAAACATAACACACATGAAAACAGATTTCGATTACAATTCTATGCCCGTTAGCTTCGCTCATTGCTTGAATGGACATTGTTTGCGTGCGGACAAATGTTTGCGGCGACAAGTAACTCTCCGAATGCCGAAAGAGCGGGCTGCTGTAATGGTTATTAATCCCGAACATGTCACTTCCGATGGTGTAGACTGCACTTACTTTATTGATGAAAAGCCGGTGTTGTTTGCACGGGGTATGAAACATTTGCTGGATCGGGTGCCGCTTGCTGATGCCACCGTTATCAAACGACAGATGATAGCCTACTTTGGCAAAACGATCTATTACCGTTGTTGCAACAAGGAGCGGCTGATTAAACCGAAGGAGCAGGAATACATACAGGGACTTTTCCGCAGGCGGGGAGTTACAGAAACGCCTCAATTTGACGAATATATAGAATACTATGATCTTGGGTAAGTATATCCGTTAGTTCCGGTAGTCCCACATATTGTGGGAAAGTATTCTTTTATATTATGGGAATTTATTCCCGCAAAATAAGGGAATAAATTCCCTCCAGCTAGGGAATCTTTTCCCATAATATATGGGACTACCGGGGACTGTAATACCCTGATAATAGTTGACTGCCTTTTTTCTTATCTTCGGGTTGGGTTGACATTTATTATGTAGGTATTATATAGCAGTCCCGGTATGAGAAATGCATGATGAAAGTATGAGAAATACCGGTTTTTTATGACATTTCAGGCAAAATACTATGAGAAACAGCTTTTTGAAAAGTATTTCTCATAGTGCTATTGCTTTGAATTACAGGTAATTATTCTATGGATTATGAGAATATGAGAAATGATTTTGCAAAATCATTTCTAGTGGCGCGACATTCCGGGATTATTGTAATTGTATACAAAGAATGAGCGATATGGCTTCACGACTTATTACATATTTTGTGTTACATATTTTATGTAACATAAAGAACGTAATAAATCCGGAATGTTCAAAGAAGATTTATTCGAGTTATATATAAAAAACAAACGCTGATGAGAACAAGTAATCATGCTTTTCTCATCAGCGTATATTATGTTGGATTACAACTATTTCTTATCTTTTTTCTCGTCAGCTTTTGTTGCAGGCTTTTCCTCCGTTTTGCTTTCCGGATTGATAATACCCTTCACTGTTTCACCGATAGGAAGCTTGTCCAATACGCCAAGGCTCGGAGCTACTGTCTTTACTAATGTGTTCAGGAAATTGCTAGTTCCACCGTTTCCTCCGTCGAATACAGTGATATTTCCTAGGTTCATGTGTTCGAACGCCTTCACCTGTTCGCCGGCGATTTCCTTCCACTGGTCTACCATCTTATATTGGATAGCGATAGCTGGATTCGATTCAGCTGCTCTTACCATTGCTTCGAAACCTTCTGCTTCCGCAAGTAATGATTTCTTCTTACCTTCCGCTTCTGCTTCCAGTTTCAATTGGATAGCTTTTGCTTCCGCTTCGGCTTGTGCTAAAGTAGCCTTTGCGCGTGCTTCCGCTTCGCGGGTAATCTTTTCAGCGATGGCATTTGCTTGCAGGATAGCTTCCTGTCTGGCGATTTCCGCAGGAACAATCTTTTCAGCCTTCAATGAAGATTCCACTTTCCGTGCCTTAGCTTCTTCCACTTCCTTTTGCGCAATTTCGCGTGCAGTTTGTACGGCAGCTTCACCTGCTTGCTTATCGGCATTAGCTTGTGTTACAGCTAGTTCTGCATTGGAGAGTGCTACCTCTTTCTGTGCGTCATTTCGTCCGATAGCAGCTTTCTTGGCAGCTTCCGCCTGTTTGATTTCCATATCCGAGTTTAGTTCGGCAACACGGCTTTCTTTTTCTGTATTTGCCTGCTCGATACGGATATTCTTTTCGGCTTCAGCCTTTGCTACTTGTGATTCTTTTTCTGCATTGGCAATGGCTACTTGTGAGATTCTGTCCTTATCTGCATTTGCAACGGAGATTTCCTGTAGTTTTTTGGTTTCTGCAATAGCAATATCCTGATCTTTGCGGGTTTCTGCTACTTTCGTTTCACGCTCCTTTATTTGATTGGCAATTTTGATAGCACCCAGCTTTTCCTGTTCTTCGATGTTAGCCTGTGCCTCGTTCAGTGCTTTACTTTCAGCTTCCTTACCTAAGTTGACAATGTAGTTGGCAGCGTCGCGGATATCACTGATGTTGATGTTCATCAGATACAAACCGAACTTGCGGAGTTCCGTGTCGATGTTATCTTTTACTTTCGATAAGAATTTGTCCCGGTCGGAGTTCAGTTCCTCAATTGTCATGTCCGCAATGACCAGACGCATTTGACCGTATACTACATCAGTAATCAGGTTTTGTTTGTCGTCCATCGTCAGTCCCAGCATACGTTCGGCAGCGTTTTGCATCACTTCCGGGTCTGTGCTGATCGCTACGGTGATGGTGGTCGGTACGTCCACACGGATATTTTGGGCAGATAGTGCTCCTGTCAGTTTACAGTCAATCTGCAATGGTTTCATGGAAAGGAATTCGTAACCCTGTATAATCGGCCATACGAAAGCAGCTCCACCGTGATATAACTTGGCTGATTTCTTTTCTCCCCCTGTTTTACCGTATACTACGAGGACTTCGTCACTCTTACATTTACGGTAACGCGACAGGATACCGATAAAAGTAAGCAGAATGACCGCCACTAGTATAGCAGCCATGATTAGCATTTCTTGTGTCATAAAATTGTGTATTTGAATAGTTATTTAATGTATAAAGTTCCGTCTTTGTAGCTGCTGATGATCGTTCTGTCTCCGGTCTGATATGCTTTGCCGGTTTCGGAAATCACGTCCACTTCGCGCATGGCGCCGTCCCGGTTTGTCTGTACGGTATATTTGTTATCACTTTGCTTGAAGTAGATGGTACATTCCCGTCCTACCAGCTGATCGGTCTCTTCAGACCGGTTCACTTGTTGCAGCTGATAGGCTTTCTTATAAAGAAACCATACGGCAAAGACAAAGAACAGACCTACCAGAATCCCGATTGCATAACTTGCTATATCGGCATTTCCTGCCAGATACATATACCATCCGAATCCGATCCCGAAGTGGGTGAGACCTTTGAAAGATACTACACTGCTGATGTCAGCATCCACATCTACATCTGCATCCATATCTCCGAAGAAGATCGATAATACGAATTGAATAAGAAAAATTCCTGTAGTGACGAGGGCGATGATTAGGAAAATGGTATGGCTCATAGTAATTCTGTATTAATATAAGAGTATCAGTTATCATACTCCAAATATACAGGTTTATAGGAGATAAACAAAGATTATTAGTCAAAAAATAAATAATTTCTATTTGCGGGGTGTTATCAGGATCAGGTTACGCTCATTTTGCAAAGAAGAAATCATTTTTCTGTTTTTTTGGTCGCAGAAGGATTCGGAGATATTGTAACCGTGTACGGGGAAGGAAGATTAGGCTTCTTGGCTACTACATATTTTGCGTTACACATTTTATGTAATACATAGATAGCCAACTTGTTTAACTTATGCACAAAAAATCCCCACCCACTCAGCGCTACTTTCACAAGCTGCCTCTGAGTGGACTGAGGAACACAAACAAAACAAACAATATATTGTGTAATTATATTAAATAAAAGTTATGAAACTTATACTCTTCTACAGCTTTTATGCTGCAGGACAATCAAGTACAAGCAGTGAATCTTCACACAGTGTGATGGAACACTTTTCCAATACACTGAGATCTATTTCCACTTTGATTCGACCGCAGACATCTTGCACCTTGTGTTTGAAGTCTACAAAGCCTTCTACAAATTTGTTGATCCGGTGGGCTGAATGCTCATAAGCGTACCACCGTCCATTCTCTTCAAACAGATAGGCTTGTCGCTCATCTGATGATTCTAGTTGTAGGATGTCTTTTGGTTCCATAATATTATATCCTTTTTAGGTTTTTGTTAGTTATCATTCATTGATAATATTGCCATTTGAGTCTACGTCAACATCACGGACGCAGCGCAAAGATATATTGTAACTTGTCGGTTGATCAAGAAATAGTATTCCATTATTGTAGCCAAAATGTCTTGCTTTGTTGTATTTCCATTCGGTTCTAGTATATGCTCTATAATCTATATCATCATTATACCAACCGCCATTTTTTGTATAGCGTATAAAATTTATGTCTTGAGTATACATAATCATGAATTCTCTTTGATTAGGTGTTCTCCATTTTCCTTTATCACTTCTGTTGGCTTTTTCATAATAGTTTTTACATAAACTATTATGATTCTGATCAATATTTACGAATTCGCCCCAAGGTCCATAACCTTCTTCTGCTGTATGAAAATTCTTTGCCATTTGAAACGCTTTATATGGTCTGTTGCTAATGCTGAAATTATCATGTAATCCTAATTCTCCATTAACTTTTCCGCGTATGTTTTTTGCATCCATCTGTTCCAAATTGAATACATGGTTAGTACTATTATATGTAAATACATTGCCTACTTTTTTACTTTCAGTGGTTGCATTACTACTATTCATATCTAGATTCAGATTACGGACGCATCTTATTTGTTTTGGTTGGCCTGCATAGCCTCTATCTCCTATAGAACATCCTTCTTCTCCCCATATTTTCTGATTATTACTCAAAAGATAATGGAATCTAGTATCCCCATTGAGTGATACGCTACCTTGAGGATACGAATCTGCATCAAATAAAGGGGTTGTAAGACTTTCTGCTCCTAAGAACATACCAGTTAATTGATCTCTGGTGGGCAAATACCACTTTAATTCTTCTGGTTCAATGACCCCATTGTTGTTCTCATCTCTATTTCTTGATAGACAGTCTGACCAAGCATTGTCTTTGGTTATATTGAACGTATATCCAGCGGTATTTGGTGAAGTAATAGATGCATGATTGTTCCAATTCTTGTAGTTATTCCTATTTATATATTTGTACATATTGTAATAGCCATTAGAATTGCTGAGATCGCTAATGCCAGGAGTAGCAGTTGATGGTTCTCCTGTTTCATTAACATGTTCCATTCCTAATGCTGTTTGCCCACTATTAAATTTCTCGGTACTATAATAAGTTTGGATTGATCTCTGAGTAATTAGATACTGAGCATCTGCGTAACTACTTTCTTTATCTAGACTATATTCAGGAGTGAATAGTAATATGACATATCTGTTTTCTTTGTTTACAAAATACTTCCAATATGGTTGGGTCCAATTTTCTCCAGCTGGAACTTGATCATAATAATATTCGTCTACAAAAACTGTATAATAGAATGTAGTATAATTGTTTCCGCTTTGGCTTGTAATATCTGATGCTAAACCAAATAAATCAATTAAACCGCTTCCATTCTTAGGGTATGTTGCAAGAGCCTCCTTTGTACAACGTTTAAATCTAATCCATTTATAATCTCCCATCTTACGTTCGCTTTCATTTGAAGTATTAGTGACAGATGTTCCAAAGGGAGTTTTTACCATAAAACTTAATTCCTTGGCTTGCGTTTTGGTTAAACCTATAATAAAACAGTTGTAATGTGCATCCAATGTGTATACCTTTGTTTTTGCATCTATGACGTCTCCTTCTACTCCCGGGCGTACTTCATTTTTATTTTGGACTTCAACACGAATATCTTCAGTGTCAACGATTGTTACATTATATGTATATTTTTTGTTCCGTTCACTCTTGAAGTTAGTATAATCTCTTTCACCTCCTCCTAAGTGTATTGTATATTTCACATTCGCCACTTTCTTTCCATCGGTTGTAGTATTACTGCTTTCTAATTCCATATTGGCTTGAATTTCTACATAGGTAGCGTATGGTTCTACAAATTTGTACTCACCTGTATTTAAGTTATTATTCTTGACTTCCGCTTCTCTTTCTGCATAGCTTGATATGGCTTTTCCATTATATAGCTTTGCATGCTTTCTATTTTCAAGCATATAGAAATCGAAAGAACATGACTTGCCTGTTTCATCTGTTGTAACTTTCTGCTCTGAAGGACTTATAGCATAATCATTCTTATCACTTTTTACGGCATCTTGCTCTTGTGACAATAAATATGACTTTATAGGCACATTGTATACTTTCCATCCTGTTAACTCGAAAGAGGTCACTTTAGAGTTCTTTCCTCCCCAAGATATCTTAAATGTAATGTGGGAATCTAAGCGTTCTAATACTATTTTTCCATTTAAGGTATTAGTACCTTTGGTAATATTACATTCCCCCTCATTCTCCTGCGTTTGACCGGTAGAAGCAGGAGTGTAGGCTCCGCACATGACTAATGCAGCCTGTGTCCGGTCAACTTGTGCAGTTGATGTGTTTGAGTTTAAAGTGGCAGTTACCGCTTTTAGGTCGCTAATATTATTAACCTGTTCCAATTGCTCTTTTATACTTTTTCCTCCGCTTAATTGGTTGCTACCAACATTGGCAGCTGCAAAAATATAACTTTTTCCACTAGTCGTTTTGATACCACTAATAGTTCCATGGGTTGGGCTTGCTTGCCCTCCTTCTATTTTACCATTTAAATCTTCTGCACTATAATATTGTGTACCTGCTTTGGTTTTGCCTTCAGAGTCGAATATCAACAAGTATAGGTCATTGATTTGAAATTCTTCTTCATCACGTAATCCTCTTGTCATTGTTGTCATTTCTGGTGCTGATACGTTGAGGGCTATTTCTACAGGGATACCTTCTTCTACAGTATTGTTTTTGATAATTTCTTCTTCCTGACATGCAAAGAAGAGGATACTCATCAATACAAGACTAAATATTTGTTTTGTATATATTGATATATTGTTTTGCTTTTTCATGCTAATTTCTCCTTAATTAAAAGATGGTACATCGACTGAGATTAAATCCCACTTTTTTACAGTATAGTCCAAACTTAATGACGCATCTTGAGCTTTTATACTTTTGATATTAAATATATAAATGTAGTTACGTAAGACGTCATGGATATTACCGTTATGAGTGAATGCTAAATCATATTCTTTAGGCATATCATAAACATTTGCTTTAATATGCAAGTATACTCTATTATCTTCTGCTATACCTATGTTTTTGTGCTCTGGAATATAAAAATGGTTTTCAAAGCAATTTCCTTCTTTTCCTCTTAAAGGTCCGGATGATAAGGTAGAAGTTGATATTTGTGAGGTTGCTGGTATATATGGAAGATTATTGTTTTCTTGAACAGCACAATATCCTTGGGTGTTATAGTTATGTAGTGTAATCTCTGTAATTTCAACTCCTTCAAGCCCTTTACCTTCATTTACTGTTACATTAACTTTTGCAATGGCTCGTGTTAATTGTAATTCAGCTGTATTGTAATCTCCTTCTTGAAGTGGTTTTATTTCACATATTCCTGCCATTGGAATACAAGTGTTCCAATTGTCATTGCTATTATAATCGAACACTAATTGTGAGAATAGCGTTTCTGGCGTTGTATTACTATCTAGTTTGGGAATATTTGGAGTAATGACTTTTTTATTCTCACCATTTGCTATTACTACAAATTTGACAGCAATCTCTGGATTATATTTTTCAGACAATGTTCCTTGTATGATTCGCGTTTTATCTCCATCTGTACCAAATATTGATACATACTTGACTTCTTCCTTAAATTTATTGTTTTGGAATGCGTATATATGTACATCTTTTATTTTTCTTTCGTTTAGTTCTCCGTCTATTGTGCTACCATCAATTTCTCCTGCTCTTGTAGCAGAACTATTGATAGCAAAATTCAGAACGAGGCTAACGCGTGCGTCTGTAACCATTTCAGTGTTTTTACTGCTGTCTGGACACTCATCCATAACTCCGTCTGTGACACAAGACGTTGCCATCATGCAGAGGATAGTCAGCAAATAATATGTCAATTTAGAGTATTTCATTCTTTTTGTATTAAAGTTCAATATCATTAATTTGGATGATCCAGTCGTTCACATCAATTACAGTTTTGATTAATGCAAGCTTTTCGTCTACAAAAATCTTGATGGTATATTCGTCTTCACGATCCAAGTATTCTTGGAGGGAATAGTTTCTATCTTTATATTTTTCAGCGTCTACTTCTTCGAAGTATTTTATTAAATCATCACTGTGGAATAAAACTTCTTGTGTTTGAGAGTTTCTAATCGTTAATTCAGGTGTTTGTCCTTTTACGAGTCTGGCAACGCTCAAATCACTAGTAATACCATTGTATTCTTTAGCTGGTTCATTGTCTGCGCTAAAAGCCTTTGTTGTTACAATTTCGGCTTTTGTATTATATGGCTTATATGTTAATAGATTGTCTTCTAGCAATGAGTTGTCATAATTCATATATCCATTATCATCATAGATTGCACATTGGAAAGTCTCTTCTGTCAGTGCCTTTGTTATAGGGCCATTAGACTGATTTACCTGTGCGACGATAACATGAATAGTATTGGTGTTTTTTACTAATGACACATTGGTGATTTGTTGTCTTCCACTACGAGTAGTAGGTCCTTTCTTGACTTCACCATGCCAAAGTGAGTATAGACTGTTTTCTACTATATATTGATCCTTTTCATCTTCTGAGGCACTTCGGGTAGCTTGTTTGCGTAACGTTTTTACCGTTAGTTCCTCTATTTTTGATTGATTTGGGTATAGCAATGGAACTGCGAATGATTCGTCATTTAATCCTGCCCATACCACTAGGCGATATTGGGAAGGATCTATTCCTACGACGTTCATTGCGTAGTTTCCTTCACCCAATGGCTCACCTTCATCGGTATTCTGGTAAACGAGGTTATTGTTGTCATCAAAAGCATAAAGAGTGACGGTCCTTACCTGCTCGGCAAATACGTCTTTTTCTTCCATGTTGTAGTCATACTTGAACTTGACACAATATTCGATGTCACAATTCTCATTGTAATCCAAAATGGAATCACAAGATGTAATT
>OBKR01003213.1_pt1 | contig 10771 bp, 10 predicted proteins | sample 1518991 | NCBI WGS metagenome assembly OBKR01 (sample SAMEA2452117, study PRJEB22498) | human gut metagenome | biome: human feces; feature: human gut; material: feces | place: Australia | collected 2012
TGGACCGGGGTAAGCCACGATGATGAACTAAATAGAAAATTATTTTAAAAACATCCGCAGCATCTTCCTCTTAAACTTATTATACCTCTGATACCGCACCGGCAGATCCATCCACGTCTTCTTATCCACAATACTTCTGTAATGCGTAAACTCATCAAATCCGGCCTGTCCGTGATATCCGCCCATGCCGCTTTCGCCGACACCACCGAACGGCATGGCGCTGGTGGCAAGATGGATGATGGTATCGTTGATACAGCCACCGCCGAAGTGACAGCGGTCAAGGACTTTCTTCTGAGCAGCTTTGTCTTCACTGAAGAAATACAGTGCCAGCGGATGTGGATGGGATTCCACGGTCTGGATGGCTTCATCCAGTGATTCGTAAGTCAGAATTGGAAGAATCGGTCCGAAGATTTCTTCGCCCATAATGGCATCATCCCAGGTGACATTTTTCATAACGGTAGGTGCGATGCGTAAAATCTTGGCATCGGACTGCCCGCCGATTATTACTTTCGATGAATCGATCAGTCCCTGCAGACGCTGGAAATGTTTCCGGTTGATAATTTTACCGTAACTTGGATTTTCCAACGGGTGTTTGCCGAACTGACGGCGGATCTCGGATTTGATTGCATCGATCAACTGGTCACGAATGGCTTTGTCGCAGAGGATATAATCCGGAGCAACACAGGTCTGTCCGCAGTTTAAGTATTTTCCAAAAACGATACGTCTTGCGGCAAGTGGAATCTTGGCTGAGGAATCCACGATACATGGGCTTTTGCCACCAAGCTCCAGTGTGGCTGGTGTTAGGTATTCGGCTGCATGTCTTAAGACTTCGCGTCCGACCGTCTTTCCGCCGGTGAAGAAAATCTTATCAAAACGCTGGTTCAAAAGAGCCTGATTTTCCGCACGTCCACCGGTTACGACAGCAACATATTCTTCGGAGAAGCATTCTTCGATGATCTCCTGCATGACACGGCTGGTGGCTGGTGCATAAGCACTTGGTTTAACAACAGCGGTATTGCCGGCTGCCAGTGCGTCAATCAGTGGTTCCAGTGTCAGAAGAACCGGGTAGTTCCACGGACTCATGATGAGAACTGTTCCGTAAGGCGAAGGCGAGCGGAAGCTTTTGGCGGCAAACTGTGCCAATGGTGTCGGAACCCATTTCTCCTTCGTCAGTTTCTTGATGTGCTTCAACATCCAGCTAAGTTCTGAAAGAGTGAGTCCTACCTCACACATATAGCTTTCAGTCTCGCTTTTTCCGAGGTCGGCTTTTAAGGCAAGGTTCAGATCCGGTTCATGCCGGATGATGGAATCTTTTAATTTTTTGAGTTGTTCTATACGATAATTTACAGGCAGTGTCTGGCCTGTCTGGAAAAATTTATGCTGCTTTTCCAGGATGTTCTGAATTTCTGTTTCTGTCATGTTCACTTACCTCCTGTACAAGATGATACATCTGTTCCAGTTTCTCAGGTCCCCATAACGCAGGTACCGGGTAGAGCGGGTTGGCTTCTTTGTCCGCATAACAGGCAAGCTTTGGAATATCTTCATTACGGATACCGTCCAGGGTCTCCGGGATATTCATGGAAATGTTCATGTTGCGGATGTGGTTGATGAACTCTTCGGCTGCAACTGCATCAAGTTTCGAATCAGAAATGCCGGTGATCCGTGCAAGTCTGGCCAGTTTCTTATGTGCAGCAGTTCCATACGCTTTCAGTACGATCGGAAGGAGTACGGAATTGGCAAGTCCGTGCGGGATACCGTAGCATCCGCCGAGACTATGAGCTACAGCGTGTACATATCCGACATAACTCTTGGTAAATGCCGTTCCGGCGAGATAAGAGGCGCGGAGCATGTTACGTCTTGCAGTTTTATCATTTCCATTTTTATATGCAGTCTGCAGGTTATCGAAGATCAGCTGGATCGCTTCGATCGATGCGGCGCGGGTCTGCTTCGTAGTTGAACGACCAATATAAGCCTCGATCGCATGTGTCAGCGCATCCATTCCCGTAGTTGCCGTAAGCTGCGGCGGAAGTCCATACGTAACGGACGGCTCCAGAACCGCATAATCCGGAATCAGATTAAAATCGTTAATTGCATATTTGTGATGTGTATCTGCATCAGTGATGACAGCTGCAAGCGTGGTTTCACTTCCGGTTCCGGCAGTTGTCGGAACTGCGATCAGAAGTGGAAGCTTATGCCAGATCTTTAAGATACCTTCCATCTTAGCCAGCGGTTTGTTCGGGCGGGCAAGTCTTGCACCGACTGCTTTGGCACAGTCCATGGAAGAGCCGCCACCGAAAGCCAGAAGTGCCTGACATCCGTGTGCCAGATAAAGATCTTTGGCTTCTTCTATATTGGCAGAAGTCGGATTTGCAACTGTATCTTTATATATTGTACATGAAATTTCAGATTTTAAAAGCTGTTTTTCCAAAGGTTTTGTAAGCCCGAGTTTGTAGACCCCCGGATCGGTGACGAGCAGGATATGGGAAATGTGATGTTTTTTCAGGACTTCCGGGACGTGTTTGAATCCGTCGATCAGTTCCGGTTCTCTGTAAGGAAGAACAGGGAGTGCGATACGAAAACAAGTTTGAAAAATGCGGCAGTATATTTTCTTTAAAATATTCATGAGAGACCTCCATTGTGTATGCTGTATTTCCGAAATTTTAACGGTATTTGCGTTTCGTCTAAAATTCAAAAAATACTAAATAGTGATTAAGTTCAGTGAGTTGCGGAAAATGCAGTGTCATACCGCAAATCCTGTGATAGAATAAAACTGGGTGTAACCCCCATGTCAAGAGAACAAGAAAGAAATTGATTTATAAAAGAAAGTATTGCTGATTGCAGAAAGTTAAGAGAAGAAAGAAGTGAAAGCTATGCAGGCAAAAGGCGAATATTGTATCACCGCAGGCGAATTTGCAAAGATGTGCCAGACCACTAGAGATACCTTACGGTATTATGAACGACAGGGAATTCTTGTGCCGAAGAAGAACCCGGTCAATGGCTATCGTTACTATAGTTATGCACAGATCAGTTCATATTATTTTATACGGACATTCCGGGGGCTGGATTGTTCGGTTGGAGATATCAAAGAATATTTGCTTGGCGGAGAAGAGATAAGATTCGATGAATTTGTAGAACAGCAGTATGACAAACTGTTTCTTATGCGGCAGGAACTGGACCGTAAGATTCGCACCATTGCAGGAACCAGACAGATTCTGGATCAGATCCGTATTGCAGATCAGGGACATCCGGTAATTCGTGAGATTGGGGTTTCGTGGTATTTTATATTTACCGAAGTAATATCAAAGCCGGCAACCTCATCCGGCGAGATTGAAAAAGATATCCGCAGACACCTGAAACGTTGTGATAATCCAGGCATTCAGGCATTTCCGATGGGTGCTTCTATCGATAAAGAACAATTTCTGAGAGAAAATTATACCTATAAAAATGTATTTAGTTTTACAGAAGAAGGATGCAGGAATAAAGAAGATATCGTGGAAATGGAACCAGGTGAATATCTGGCAGCAGTCTGCCGGGAGAGTGACGGCGATATCAGAGATACATACCGGGAAATCAAAGACCTTATGAAAAAAGAATCAAAACAATTCGATTCCGACATCTACAGCCTGAGTATCGTAAACGTCATCGATCCGAATGAAGAACACAAATACCTGAAATACATATTCGCAAAGGTAAAACAAATATAAAAAGAAATCTCACGCGAGCGTAGCGAGCTTAAGTATTTATGGCGGGATTCATAAGATCCCAGCTACGAATCCCCGCGCCCTTGCAATATCATCTTCATCTTATCCTTCTCCATCTGCATCCAGTAATCCTTCCGATTTTCGAATTCCTGGCTGATCCATTCCAGTGAATCATCCAGTCCCTCCTGGGTAAATGGAAAATCTTTTGCTGTCTTCATATCATCGGAAGTCTTCTCGAAACACCACGGTTCCGGATATACCCATACATGCAGTGTATCATCTTCTGCACGCATGAAGAAGCGCATCCCCTGATGAGAGCCGGAGAAAGGCTCCTTTTTTAATACTTTGATATTAAGACCAATGACCTTGATCATGTCAAATCCTCCTTATGTCAAATCCGTATCTTTATGATAAATGGTAATACAGAAAACCTACCACTGGCAGCTTTTCTTGCATATTGGGTATAAAAATTCTGTGCCAAAATTCTTGTCACAAAAATTTTAGCACAGAAAGTCTGATTCATAAAGAAATTTATAAAGTTAGATTTGCAGATTCGTGTCTATTCATGTGATTCTTCCGCAAGTTTCTTATAATAAAGAATCAGATCCGCAGCCTGATCAAAAGTCAGATGTGTGGTATCAACAGACAGATTATAATATTTTGACTGTCCCCACTCTTGCCCTGTGAATTCTTTACGGAAAGCACTGCGCTTCTCGTCAATCTCTTCAATCTTGCGTTTGGCCTTTAATCGAGTATTGATATGATCGCGTGCCATAACGGTTGCGATACGTTTCTCCATATCTGCATGAACGAATACGCTGAATGCATTGTCCTGTCCGTGTGTCAGATAACCGGCGCAACGTCCGATAATGATGCAGGGCTTTTCGGCAGCCAGTTCTTCTACCAATTCAAAAGGGAAAGGTTTTTTCTTCGGTCTGGAGTAGTTAAGAGCGATAGAATACAGTAAGCTGTTCATCGGCTGCTCTTCCAGATATTCTTCGACTTCACCTTCGAAGCCGCGTTCCTTTGCGATTGCGATGAAACGGTCTTTGTCATAGAATTCATATCCGGTGCGTTTTGCCAGAATCTGTCCGATGGCATGTCCACCGCTTCCATATTCACGTCCGATGCAGATAATTGTTTTTTCCATAATCATTTACCTCCATATGTCTGATTCATATTTTTAATATAATTGATAGAAAATAGTTGATCCGACAACCGTTATAAGTCCGGCAACCGCAATAGAAAGACTGCTCATGGCACCTTCGATCTCACCGATTTCCATAGCTTTTGCAGTTCCCATGGCATGCGTTGCGGTACCAATCGCAAGTCCCGTTGCGATAGGATGTTTGATTCCGCACAGTCTGCAGATTACATCACCAAACATATTTCCGATGATACCGGTGATAATGATGGCGGCTACTGTAATGGTAACGATTCCGCCAAGCTCTTCCGAAATACCCATTCCGATTGCTGTTGTAATCGACTTCGGAAGTAACGTTGCATAGATCTGCTTATCCAGATGAAATAATGTTGAGAAGACCCACACGCCGGCAAGACTTGTGAAGACTCCGGAGAGAATTCCGGCAAGAATTGCTTTCATGTTCTTCTTTAGCAGTCCCATCTGCTGATACAGAGGAATTGCAAGGCAGACCGTAGAAGGTGTCAGCAGATAGCTGAGTAACTGCGAGCCGTCCTCATACACTTCATATTTAATATTGGTAACTTTCAAAATAATAATAATAAATACAATGGAGATCAGCAGTGGATTGCAGAGTGCAAGCTTTGTCTTTTGTCTGAGAATGATACCGATCTCATATCCGATCAGGCTGATTGCCAGACAGAAAAATGCTGAATCCTGTAATAATTTACTCATGTTTTTTGTCCTCTTTCTTTAAGATAAACTGTGCAATACGTCCGCTTACGGCCATAACAAGGATGGTTGTAACGACGATAATAATACTGATCGGAATGATGACTGGCTTTAAAGCACCCCAGGAAACCATAAGTCCGACTCCGGCAGGGATAAAAAGCATTGGCATGATTTCAATCAGAAATCCTCCGGCTTCATTTACTGCATTGAGTGGAAGTATACCGGTCTGTAAACCGATCAGCATAAGAACGAGGCCGTAGATGCTGGCCGGAACCGGGAGCGGCAGTAATGCGTGCAACAGTTCTCCGACGAATGAGATCGCCAGGATGATCATAAATTGTCTTACAAACTTCATGTGTTCCTCCCTATATCTTGTGAATCATAAGATATCCACTTTACTTTGGTGAAATTGTCCTACCAATTATACCACTTCTGAAATAATATGCACGGAAAATCTTAGCGAAAATTGTATAAAATATAATACGTGTGATATGGCGCAGGAATTTAAACGGCATAAATGAGAAATATTATCTGAACGGTCGGAGGTATTAAGAAAATCTTCATAATTTATAAGAGGAAGTCTTTATATTTTTATAGTAAAATGAATCCATATTCTGAAAAGTCTGAAAAACGACAGAGAGGAGGAGTATGAGGAAGGTAATTGAAGTCAGGAATCTATACAAGCTGTACCGTGTTGGTGATGAGTTTGTACGCGCACTGGATGGTGTGGATTTTGAGATATATGAAGGAGAGTTTTGTGCAATTGTCGGAACATCCGGTTCTGGTAAATCTACACTTCTGAATATGCTGGCGGGGCTGGAAAAACCGACAAAGGGAGAGGTCATCATTGCGGGAAAGCATATTGAAAAGTTAAATGAAGAACAATTGGTGACATTCCGGCGGGATCATGTGGGATTCATCTTTCAGTCATTTCATCTGATGGGAACGTTGAATGCGGTGGAAAATGTAGCATTGCCGCTTAGTTTCCGCGGCGTTCCAAGAGATGTAAGAGTACGAAAAGCCAATGAGATGTTAGATCTGGTAAAACTTGGAAAGCATAAGAAGCATCTGCCGAACCAGATGTCGGGCGGACAGCAGCAGAGAGTGGGAGTTGCCAGGGCACTGGTAGTAGATCCGGATATTATATTTGCCGATGAGCCGACAGGAAATTTGGATTCCCATACATCGGAAGAAGTCATGGAACTGATGCAGCGGGTGGTCAGAGAGCAGAAGAAGACACTGGTCATGGTCACACATGATGATCATCTGGCAACTTATGCGGACAGGGTATTTCATATCCGGGACGGCAGGATCATTAAGATAGAAGATAACCGATGGAAAAAAGGGAAAGAAGAGGGAGGAAGACATGCAGAAACGAATACAGAAAGAGACAGGAAATAATTGCTTGAAAAGAATCATTGTTGCTTTTCTGGCAGTGATCATGATGACAACTATGCTGCATCCGCAGATGGTACAGGCTGCAACAGGAATTACGATCGAGTCAAAAGACAATAAGGTGCTGACATATAAAGCGGGAGAAAAGAAGACATGGACATTTACCGTAACGAATCATTCGGAGAATCCGATGAATAATGTAACGGTAACACCGGATCTTGGAGATGACAATGATGTATGGCCATTCAAAACAGAGATGCAGAGTTACCAGCAGAACATTGGAACCCTGAAAAACGGAAAATCAAAAGATGTGGCGTTTGATTTTACTCAGAGAGAAGATGTTCAGACTTCACGCTATACTTTAAAGTTCAAGGTTACGGCAGACGGACAGGAAGAAGCAGAAAAGCAGTTCTATGTGAATACCACAGCAAAGCCGGTACAGAAAGACACACAGGATAATAAAGACAACAAAGATACAGATGAAGGCAAGGATACAGGAAAAGGCAACGGAGTAGGCAGTGGTTCTGACACATCTTACCAGACACCGGATGCCGGCGGTTACAGTAACGGAGAAGCAGCTTACAGCGGAGAATCCGGTGGAAGTACGGATGGAGGTGAAGCTTCGGGAAATGGTTCTGTTCCGCGTGTGATCGTAACCGGATTTACAACCGATCCGGCAGAAGTCCGTGCGGGCAGTAATTTCAAGTTAACGATCCATCTGAAAAATACATCCAAGATGAAAGTCAGCAATATGCTGTTCGATCTTTCAGCACCGACAGAAGGCAGCGATGAACAGACGACATCACCGGCATTCCTTCCATCATCCGGTGCAAGCTCCATCTATCTGGACAGCATTGCTCCGAATGGAACAGCCGATATCAGTATCGAACTGAATGCAAAATCAGATCTTCTTCAGAAGCCATACAATATGGAACTTTCCATGAAATATGAAGGTCCGAATGCTACGCAGGTAGAAGGATCGTCAAGTATCTCTATTCCGGTGAAGCAGGATGCAAGATTTGAAATCAGCGATTTTGAGATCAGTCCGCAGAGCGTTGCTGTCGGTGAAGAAGCAAATGTGATGTGTAGTCTTTATAATCTGGGACGGATCAAGCTCTATAATGTAAAAGCTACATTTGAAGGAAAGAATATCAAAAAGTCGGAAGTATTTATCGGAAATATAGAATCCGGTGCAACCGGTTCGATTGATGCCATGCTGGAAGGAAAGAAAATATCGGATGGTCCGGCGAAGGTAACGATGACACTTAGTTATGAAGATGAATCGGGAAACATTTCAACAACCACGAAAGATCTGAATCTGGAAGTGACAGAAAAAGTGGATGATGATGAGGCGGCAGCTTCCGATATGCCGGAGGAGACACAGAAAAGTTTTCCTGTAATTCCGGTTGTAATCGCAGCAGTGGTCATTGTAGTGGTGGCAGCAGTCGTAATACTTAAGAAGCGCAAAAAGAAACAGCTGGCAGAGATTGAAGAGGAGGAGTTATTGGATGAACTGGAACGATCTTCTGAGGATGAGCATCAATAGTCTGCGGAGAAGGAAACTCCGTACATTTCTGACGGTCCTTGGTGTGTTGATCGGTACAGCTTCGATTGTAGTGATGATCTCACTCGGACTTGGTATGCAGCAGTCCCTTTATAAGGAAGTGGAACAGTCGGGAGGTCTGACCAGTATCACTGTGACCGGATCGGACAACAGTGACGGTATGACGACAGAAAGTATGGGATCAGGACAGGAGACAGAAAAAAGGATAGATGACCAGTTGGTTGAAAAGATCAGTAAAATGGATCATGTGAAATTAGCTGCACCAATCTATGAGACTTCGGTGATCCTGCTGAAAGGCTCCTATATGGCGAATGTCCAGTTGCAAGGAATGACACCGGAAGGCCTGAAATCCCTAAATATGGATCTTGGAGATGGAACGCTTCCAAAGACCGGAACAGGACATCTGGAGCTGATATTCGGAAATGGCGTGATCACTGATTTTTATGAAACAGGAAGCGGCAACGGATATTATGATACCGGGAAAGTCCCGAATATCAATCTGATGAAAGATTCTCTTTTCATGATCACGGATACAGAGAATTACAATAGTGATAGCAGCACAGCCTTTGGAGACAGTACGGACGGAACAGCAGGTGCAGGGAGCCAGTCAGATTCCGGAACCGGACAGACAAAACCTGTCCAAAAATATGTAGTAAGGGCAAGCGGTGTGATAAATGGCGGCCTGGATGACTATTCCAATAATTATGACAGTGTATTTTGTGACCTGGAGACTTTAAAGCAGTTATTGCGGAAAGAATATGCAGGCAAAGTCATTCCGGGACAGCCGAAGACCAAAGCTGGAAAGGCGTTAAAAGGCTTCTATTATACGTCATTAAAAGTGAAAGCAGACGATATAGATCACGTGAATGAGGTTGCTGATGTAATCCGTAATATGGGATATAATGTTGAGACCAATGCGGAATATCTGGATAGTATGAAGAGTCAGTTCGCGATTGTACAGGCGGTGCTCGGAGGTATTGGTGCGGTGTCATTACTGGTAGCTGCAATCGGAATTGCAAATACGATGATGATGTCCATTTATGAACGGACAAAGGAAATCGGTGTGATGAAGGTACTTGGATGCAGTCTTAGGAATATCCGGGAAATGTTCCTGCTGGAAGCAGCGTTTATAGGTCTTCTCGGAGGAATTGCCGGAAATATTCTAAGCTTCGTAATGTCAGCAGCCATTAATATAATTGTTGGAAGCAGCGGTGCTATGTCGATGGGAACAGACAGCACGATATCTTATATTCCGTGGTGGCTTGTGCTGATGTCCATGGTATTTGCAGTGCTGGTCGGAGTGCTGGCGGGATATTTCCCGGCGAAACGGGCAATGAAGCTGAGTCCGCTTGCGGCGATCAGGAATGAATAAAACATAAGAAAGAAGTCAGGTAAGCCCTCAGTAAACGGTGGCCGCCTGACTTCTTTTTTGTTATTTATGCATAGTTTATTCTTCAATAATATGAATCTCCAGATAATCAAAATCAATGGAATCCACAAAGTTATCCTGATAGAATCTTGTCTTGTCATGTCTTTTGAATTCATCAATATTATGATCCAGCCAGATCGGTTTGCTGAGGTCGAACTCATAACAGATCGAGTCCAGAGCATTGAAGATCTTATGCGTTCTGGTGTCATCCGTCTCATCGCAGATTACGGTGTCGCGCAGCATATGATTATCTTTAAATTCTTTTCCCCATAAACGGAACATATGAAGTCCTCCTGTTCGTGTATATATTTGGATTTTCAGATTGGAAAATCTAAAGAATATTACAATTTGATATTCCAAGTATACAGGGAATAAAACACAAAGTAAAGGCGGAAAATTGTCGTAAAAAAAACAATTCTTGTTTTCTGCTCAAGTGTATGATACACTCGTGACATGTGACAAGACACATGTAAATGCAAACGAAATATCTGTAAATCAGCATTGATCGACAAAAAATAGCAGATAAGGAAGGACGAGGAGAACGTTATATGGAAAAAGTAAAGAAAGTATTAGACCGCATCTTCATTGAAGGCTTAAGCGCCATGGCGCACGGTCTGTTCGCAACACTGATCATCGGCACGATCATCCAGCAGATTGGAACATTTATGGGTGGAAATATTGGAGAGATGATCTTCATCGCAGGGAAACTTGCAGCATCCCTTACCGGAGCCGGTATTGGTGTGGCAGTAGCCTATAAGTTTAAGGAAGCACCGCTGGTAGTGGTGTCGGCAGCAACGGCCGGAATGGCA
>OBKR01003222.1_pt1 | contig 10738 bp, 9 predicted proteins | sample 1518991 | NCBI WGS metagenome assembly OBKR01 (sample SAMEA2452117, study PRJEB22498) | human gut metagenome | biome: human feces; feature: human gut; material: feces | place: Australia | collected 2012
AGAAAGCTCGATACAACTCTTTTAAACAGTCTGACAGATTTTGCCTGCCTGAAGGCTGGTTATGCCCCTACCGGACTCAACCTATTCTATCAGACGCAAGATATAATAGACCATACTGGTAGGATTAGCCTTGACATAATCCCTCAGCAACTCATGATTCGTTTTCAATTTATTATTTACCAGTCGACTGATGACCGGATTCAGATTTCCATAGATACACAACATTCCGGGAATATACAGACGTTTGACTTTCGGACAAGCAATCAGCAAAGCCAAGACTTTGGCAGGCTGATTACCAAAATTAGAAAAATCGAGCACACCACTCAGAATTTCCTTATCTGTCTTCACCATATTTTCATAAAAAGCCGTAACCTGCTTTTCGATAGACTCCGTAACCCGACGCGTACATTCTGCAATTTCCAGACTCAGACTGGTATCAAACTTTCGGGTAATCCGTTCTTCATTTTCCCTTTCCACCCGGTTGCGTATGGAAGCATATTCCCCCATCAACGAAGCAATTTCTTCCTTAATAAGCACCTGCGAAACATGGCAGTCCACCGGATACAGCACCTTCAGCAATTTCACACGCTCCAGTCCTTGCATTTCTCTTTGTATATGTTCCAGCTCCGCCAGCAAAGCCTCGGTCACTCCATCCGAGTCCATCCGACGAAGCCTTTCCTGTTTCTCAAGGATATATTCATCCACAGCTCTCAGCGCATCGTCCGTAAAGATATACCGATAACATTCATCGAGGCATGCAATATCCGCCTCCAGTGCGGACAATTCCTTGACCTTCAGATTATCCGTAAGCGTATGCATCTTGCGAAACAGGCAACCATTCACCTTATCTATACATACCGTATCCTCCATGTCGTGCCAGTAAAGCGCTATCCGATCCTTCAGACCAGCAATCGTCTGAATCCACTTCTCGTTTTTCTCTACCTGCGCCACAATCATCTCCAGATTGTCTGTTGCCAGTGCCATACGAGATTCTTCCAGCAACGACTCCTTTTCAAAGACATCATACTCGCCTACCACCTGCATCTGCCTTTCCAGATACTTGGAAAGCCCCAATGCGATATCCCGGTTCTTCTTCATAATCTGCTCCGACAAAGATCTGATCTGTTCCGACACACCGGAAGCATGTACATCTATGCCGCTGAATAATTCTCTCAGACGGTCGACCTCCCTTCCATCGTTTTCGCCGGTAAAGCGAGCCATGGAAGACAAACTTTCCAGCCTGACACCGATATCATCCAAGTGCATTTTTACTGCTTTTCTCTTACTGCGCTTCCTTCTGAAATACTCCATGACAATAATCAGCATGACAAATACGACAAAAGAAACGACAAGCAACAGGAGCTGAAGGCTCGGCACCGACGATTCCATGTCTACCCATTGGGCTGAAGTTCTGGAAAATGCCCCCATTTTCATGACACCAATATTGGAACCCAGATACAATGTATCGTTCATCACCAAAGAAGCCTTCGGGTTAAAACGTATATCGTGGAAATACCTGCCACGTTCCGTAATCCCCTCCTTGCCCACAACATATTTCACCAGACCATATTCCGGCAAGGCATAGAGCAAAGAATCATTTACCCTCAACAGTTTGTTATATCCTTTTAGCGATATGGAATCATTGTATTCCCTGCACACCAGCCGGTGATTCGTGAGAATCATCAGCAAAGGCTTATGCCCTCCCGTCACCGAGATGTCACGGATAAACGTATGACGTTCAGTCCCCTTAATTGGCTGATAAGCATCGCCCTCGCTATAAAATACCCCATCGTTGAGCGTAGAAACATACAAGTCGCCGGCACGAGGAGCCAGATAAAAAGCAGTAATATACTTATTGTGCAAGTCGTCTACCAGCATAGATTTTCCGTCAGCGTCTATCCGCACCAGATCATCTTGAATGCCCAGATAAATGCAACTGCCTTCTGCCTCCTTCTTCAAGCAAGCAGCCGTTATCTTGGTAGGCGACTGGTAGAGCACCTGAGAAGAAGCAAACAAAACGTTGCTTATGTATCTCCGCTTTATCTTGATACGCTTCAGAACCTGCTTGTTGCTGATATAATACAGATACCGCCCGTCTGCCATCATACCCGATACCACTTCCCCTTCAGGAATATCCAATATTTTAAAAGCCACATTGTCGCCCGTACGTTGGCAATACAACTCATTCTTGGAGTTTACATAATAAATATTGGTACCATCGGCGCACGATGCCACAATTTCTCCATTGGCATTGAAGATACCCAGATGAAGTGGAATATTCCACAAGGCATTCTCAGTAACCAGAACCGTAAAGCCGTCCACCTTGTCGGTAGCAATGACATTGTTGCAGAACTGCGGCACTTTTCGCCTCAGCGGTACCGACAAAAACGATTTCAGGTCGTCGCTGAGCAACAAATGATTGTCATCGAGAAAATAATGAATGCTTCCCAGCTTATAATAAATACGAGGCGAAAACTTCAGATTTACTTCATGCAGCACATTTCCTTTCACATCCTCCACATACAGTTTCTTTCTTGCCAGCAGATAAACCTTGTTATCGTATACCGAAACCGTGTATACAGGCTCTCCCGCATGCGACAAAGAAATCTTTCCGTTAGTCAGACTTATTCTGACCAGCCCCTCCTGTGTAGCACACAACAAGCACTTTGGTCCATACCGCCGAATATTGTTCACAATGAACGGCTTGCCCGAATGTGCAGTTTCACTATCCTCCGACGGATAAACCAGCTTCAGTTCCTTCTCTCCTGAGCGAGGCATGGTGTAAAGTCCCTGACTTGTTGCTACGTAAAGCGATTTTCCGACGAAAAGTATATCGTAGACCGAATAATTAGTGCCTTTGTTTGGAATGGCACAAATTTCCTCCAAAGAAGTTTCTTCTTCATTTAACTTCCATTTCTGCAAGCCGGAATTACGTATCCCTACCCAGCATAATTTCCCGTCCGCCAGTACCGAGTCGGTCACGACCTTATAAATGCGATCGGCACCAATATTGTAACTTTGAAAACTGCGCTGCTTCATGTACCATATATCACCAGCTTCGCTTCCGATCCAGAAAGCAGAGTCACCGTCGGCTGAAATGGAAGAAAGACGCTCGTTGAAATATAACTCCGTTTCACCCAGACTTCCGGTACGCTCTTGCTCACTACAACCGGAAAAAACTGATACCATACACAAGAAAGCAATATAAAAGAAACCGTTTTTCATATCATTATCGTTTGGTATGCTTGCAACAAAAAGGTTAACGACAACATAATATATGTCCGGGAGCAGCCCTTAAAAGCCCACCCGGAACCAGAATCAGCTAGTCCATCTGCCTCAGTTCTTCCGGCAGAGACCAGACTCATTCTCATAGTTTTATCTGTTTAATAGTTGAATAACAAAAAAACAGTATAAAATGTTTATAAAATTTTTTCCAATTCTCCATGGAAAAAGAAAAAACTTCTCCCCATCCGAAAAAAAATCCTCAGGAAACCATACACAAAACATAACGATATCTTTTCAGTTTTTGTACAAAACATTATGTTTTTTGTACAAAATCTTAGAAAATTTGTACAAAAACAGAAAAAAGAAGCAGACAAATTATCACACTTATGCAGAGGTTTTCAGCTCATCCCCTGCATAAGTCTTTTCTTTTCAGCAGCAAAGACTGCTGGAAACTTCTATACATCTATTTCTTCAGGAAGCAAATCCGCCTGAATATTGTTCATGCTCCCCCACAAACTATACCGTGCTTCAGGGTTCATCCGCTCCAGCGAGCGCAGTACCTCCTTCATATCCGAACGATGAGAATCCTTTTCATACGGACAATTCTTAATTTGCTTGCGATACCCCCTGACCTGTGCCATTTCTATCAGGTCGGCCTCATGTACCAGACACATCGGACGGATGATCGTCATGTCGAACTTCCGCATTACCAGACGCGGCGGCATGGTACTGAACGCCCCCTGAAACGTCATGTTCATCAGCAGTGTTTCCAGAATGTCATCCATGTGATGCCCCAAGGCTATCTTGTTGCATCCTTGCTCCTTGGCTACCGTAAAGAGCGCCTTCCGACGGTTCCAGGAACAAAGAAAGCACGGCGACTTGCGGGTGTCTGTCGACGGATCGAAAGACGTTTCGTAACGCACAAACGGTACGCCCAGCCCTTCGGCATACGCACGCAGGTAGTCCATGTCCGACTCGTAAGCAATATTCGTCATCACCACATGCGCGGCAACCACCGAAAAACGAGGCTTGTAGATACGCGAACGGCGAGCCAGCAACTCCAGCAATGCCAGCGAGTCCTTTCCTCCCGACAGTCCCACCAGTATTTTATCGCCATCTTCTATCAGTCCATATTGCATAACCCCTTTATTGAAACGCTTCTCAATGAGTCGCATCAGCTTGTCTTCTTCAGTCAATTTTCCCATACATTCATTAAATCAAAAACGGGGATAAAATTACACGAAAAGAACGATTCCCGAAAGATTTTGAAAAATAGAATACCGAAATAGACAAAATTTCGAAGAAACTTCGTACTTTTGAAAATGACATATTGAAACAACACGAAAAATATCATGAACAAGAAATATACCCTAGCCCTTATCGGTTTATGCTGCATGGGAAGCGCTTCTGCACAATCGCTTACCCAAGCCAAAGAATGGTTTCTGGAAGGAAAGTTCGCCGAAGCCAAGCCCGTTTTCCAGAAGCTGGTAAAACAGGCACCGTCGAACGCCAATTATAATTTCTGGTACGGAGCATGTTGCTACGAAACGGGCGAGTTGCAGGAAGCACTGCCTTATTTGGAAAAAAGTGCAGCCCGCAAGGTCATCAACGCTTACTTGTATTTAGGCAAACTATATTATTCGATGTACCGTTTCGACGAAGCGACAGAAAATCTGGAAGAACATATAGACTGGCTGGAAAAGAAAAAGCGTGATACGTCCGAGGCCGAAAAAGAACTGGACCGCTGCCGTCAGGCTGCCCGGATGTTGCGCGGTACAGAAAATGTAGCCGTAATAGACAGCTTCGTCGTCGATAAGAACGACTTTCTTTCTGCCTATAAATTAAGCAAGGAATCGGGAACAATCTCGAAAAGCGAAGACGGTTCCGGTACTTCCTTTGTGAATGAACTGGGAGATAAAATGATTTTTACCCAAGCTTCTGCCGATGATGGAGAAACTCATTTGTATTCACGCATCAAGCTGATTGACAAATGGGAGGATGCACGGCCGCTGGAAGGATTGAGCGAAACCGGACACAACCAGAACTATCCGTTCATGGCTTCCGACGGCATTACACTTTATTTTAGTGCGGAAGGTGACGAAAGCATGGGAGGATACGATATTTTTGTAACCCGCTACGACTCAGACGACAACAGTTATCTCCGCCCGGACAACATCGGTATGCCGTTCAACTCGCCTTACAACGACTACATGTATGCGCTGGACGACCTGAACAATTTGGGATGGTTTGCTTCCGACCGTTATCAGCCAGAAGGAAAAGTCTGCGTATATGTATTCGTTCCGAACGAAACCAAGCAGGTATACGATTATGAAAATACCGACCCGCAGACAATTATCGACGTAGCCAGTCTGAGAGAAATAAAGAAAACCTGGAACGACGACAATAAGGTACGCATTGCCAAACAGCATCTGGCTCAGGTGATGTACGGCGAGAATACGGAAAAGAAGAAAGGAGATTTCCGTTTCGTAGTAGACGACAACGCGGTTTACCATACCCTGTCCGACTTCCGTTCCAAGGAAGCACGCCAGATGTATGCTTCTCTCCTGCAAAAAGAAAAAGACCTTGCCTCGCTGGAAGCATCGCTGGAAAATCTGCGTACGGCCTATCAGCAGAGCAATAAGGCAGGAAAAGAAAAACTTACTCCCGGCATTCTCGACAAAGAAAAACGCACCAACGAACTGCGTCATGAACTGGAAGAGCTGACTTTCTCTGTACGTAATGCCGAACTGAAAGCGCTGAAACAGTAAACAAGCATTGACATAACCAATACGAACTATATGGAAATACTGATTATCATTGCACTTATCGTAGCAGGGCTTCTGCTCTTTGCCGTAGAAGTCTTTCTCGTTCCCGGCATCACCCTTGCAGGTATTGCATCGGGGGTCAGTCTGCTCTACGCCATCTACTACGCGTTTCATGCTGTAGGCACGCAGGCAGGATTCATCACACTTGCCGTTGTTGCAGTCGGAATAATCGGTGTTACCATCTGGTTCATGCGTTCCAAGACCGTAGACCGCCTGTCGCTCAAGAAAACACTCGACTACAAGCCTGAGCCCCTGAAAGGAACAAACATTCAGGTGGGCGACACAGGTACGTCGCTGACACGCCTTACACTGATAGGAAACGCAGAAATAAACGGACACATTGTCGAGGTACAGTCGGCCGACGGATTCATCGACGAACGGACTTCCGTACGCGTAACCCGTATAGACAACAGCACTGTGTATGTAGTACGCTGCAACCAGCAGTAATCTTTAACCTTAAATACCCTTTTTATCTATGATTGATTCGAATTATCTCCCATTCATTCTGGCTATCGGAGCGGTCATCCTACTGGCCGTATTTTTCCACTATGTGCCTTTCTTTCTGTGGCTCTCGGCCAAGGTTTCGGGCGTACGCATCTCGCTCGTCCAGCTTTTCCTGATGCGTATCCGTAACGTCCCGCCTTACGTTATCGTGCCGGCTATGATAGAAGCCCACAAGGCAGGACTGAGTACCATTACCCGCGATGAGCTGGAGGCCCACTATATGGCAGGCGGACATGTAGAAAAGGTGGTACACGCACTGGTATCGGCCTCGAAAGCCAACATCGACCTGTCATTCCAGATGGCTACTGGCATCGATCTTGCCGGACGCGATGTATTCGAAGCCGTGCAGATGTCTGTCAACCCGAAAGTCATCGATACACCTCCCGTAACGGCAGTTGCCAAAGATGGTATCCAGCTCATTGCCAAGGCACGTGTAACCGTACGCGCCAACATCCGCCAGCTGGTGGGTGGTGCCGGCGAAGACACTGTTCTGGCACGTGTAGGCGAAGGTATCGTTTCATCCATCGGTTCGTCTGAAAACCACAAGTCGGTACTCGAAAACCCCGACTCCATATCCAAGCTGGTACTGCGTAAGGGACTGGATGCAGGTACAGCTTTCGAAATTCTGTCCATCGATATTGCCGACATCGACATCGGCCGCAACATCGGAGCCTCCCTGCAGATAGATCAGGCAAATGCCGATAAAAATATCGCACAGGCAAAAGCCGAGGAACGCCGCGCCATGGCGGTTGCCCTGGAGCAAGAAATGAAAGCCAAGGCAGAAGAAGCCCGCGCCAACGTGATACAGGCAGAAGCCGAAGTTCCAAAAGCAATGGCAGAAGCCTTCCGCAACGGCAACCTAGGTATCATGGACTATTACCGGATGAAGAACATTCAGGCAGATACCGATATGCGGAGCAGCATTGCACGTCCCGACGCAAACCCTGCAGGACATGAGCCTATCGGCAAATAAAGCCTCAACATTTATCGTAAAACTCAACTGACTAAACAAAAAAATAACAATCTTATGAAAAAGTATTTTCCACCCTCAGAACTAATTATAAACGAAGATGGCTCTGTATTTCATCTCCATGTGAAACCGGAACACCTGTCCGATAAAGTAATTCTCGTGGGCGACCCCGGACGAGTAGCTCTTGTGGCTTCTCATTTCGAGAGCAGAGAATGTGAAGTAGAAAGCCGTGAGTTTCGTACCGTAACCGGTATGTATAAAGGAAAAAGAATTACTGTTACGTCTACCGGAATAGGTTGTGACAACATAGATATCGTGATGAACGAACTCGATGCGCTGGCAAACATCAATTTCCAGACGCGTGAAGAAAACGATACTTTCCGCCAGCTGGAACTGGTACGCATCGGTACTTGCGGTGGCTTGCAGCCTTATACACCTGTAGGAACCTTCATCTGTTCTGAAGTTTCAGTAGGATTCGACGGCCTCCTGAACTTTTACGCAGGCAGAAATGCCGTATGCGACTTGCCGATGGAACGTGCACTGCTGAACCACTTGGGATGGAGCGGCAATCTCTGTGCACCGGCACCTTATGTAATCCATGCCGACAAAGAACTGGTAGAACGTATTGCTGGAGCGGATATGGTACGGGGTGTCACGGTAGCCTGTGGCGGATTCTTCGGTCCACAAGGCAGACAGCTCCGCATTCCACTTGCCGACCCTCACCAGAACGAAAAGATAGAAAGCTTCGAATATCAGGGACATCGCATCACGAACTTCGAAATGGAAAGTTCGGCGCTGGCTGGTCTGGCACGTCTGCAAGGGCACAAGGCTACTACCGTCTGCATGGTGATAGCCAACCGTGTGGCTAAAGAAGCCAATACGGGTTACAAGAATCAGATAGACGATCTGATAAAGATTGTGCTGGAACGTATCTGATAGTCCCAGCGTACAGTAAACTGCCTGAAGCCGTTCCTGTCATCTTACAGAAGGAACAGCTTCAGGCATCGTTAATTCATCGCTTCGGGAGATCAAATCGAGGGTCCGATGGTATGCTGTCAGGCTATCGTTCCCCAAAGAGATAGTCGTAAAAGATCAGACTCTAATACCATAGAAGGACAGTCTATCTACCTCCCGCAATATTCAAATGCATATTATCATTTTTATGGAAGCAAGTTTCAAGCAAGACAATAAACTAAACAAAGCAGAACGTTATCAAACATTTCTTACACAATTCGCTCCGCTCATAGAAGGAGAAAAGAACGAAATCAGTGTACTGGCCAATACCTGCGCCGCTCTGAAGGAAGCATTCGACTTTTTCTGGGTGGGCTTTTATCTGGTACACAACGGCGAACTTCACTTGGGACCGTTTCAGGGAAGTGTAGCCTGCTATCGTATCAAAAAAGGACGCGGAGTATGCGGTACCGCCTGGTCGGAAGCACAGACGCAGGTCGTACCCGACGTAGACCAGTTTCCGGGACACATTGCATGCAGTTCCCTCTCCCGCTCGGAAATCGTTGTCCCGATAATCGCCAACGGAGAAGTAAAAGGTGTGCTCGACATCGACAGCGACCAGCTGAATACATTTGATGAAACCGACCGGATTTATCTCGAAAAAGTAGTCGACCTCCTCATCCGGGAGCTTTATTCTCTGCAATAATATCGCCCAAACTTTTCCGGAAATAAGCCGAAAAAGCCGTATCTTTGTACGATTTAAAAAGCAAGAAAATATCGTGAATATACAACAAACAGAAGATACTATTTGTGCCATTGCTACCGCTCAAGGCGGAGCCATCGGCACGATCCGCGTTTCGGGTGCTCAGGCTATTACCATCACCGACCGTATTTTTACTCCTGCCTCTGGCAAGCCACTGGCAGAACGTAAACCCTATACTCTGACTTTCGGACACATTCTTTCCCCTGAAGGAGAAGTAATAGACGAAGTGCTGGTCAGCCTTTTTCGTGCCCCTCATTCTTATACCGGTGAAGACTCCGTAGAGATATCCTGCCACGGCTCGTCTTACATCCTGCAACAGGTCATGCAACTCCTGATCAAGAATGGATGTCGCGCAGCCGGACCGGGTGAATATACCCAGCGTGCTTTTCTGAACGGCAAGATGGACTTGAGTCAGGCAGAAGCCGTAGCCGACCTGATTGCCTCAACCTCTGCCGCCACACACCGCATGGCTATGAACCAGATGCGCGGAGGATTCAGTCGCGAACTGTCGGCCTTGAGAGAAAAGCTGCTGCACCTAACTTCTCTCATGGAGTTGGAACTGGATTTCAGTGACCACGAAGAACTGGAGTTTGCCGACCGTTCGGAACTGGAAGAAATAGCCCGTCAGATAGAACAAGTCATCAGTCATCTGGTCGACACCTTCAGTGTCGGCAACGCATTGAAGAATGGTGTGCCAGTAGCCATCGTGGGAGAAACCAATGCCGGTAAATCGACTTTGCTGAATGCATTACTAAATGAAGAACGAGCTATCGTAAGCGATATCCACGGTACCACGCGCGATGTCATCGAAGACACCATGAATTTAGGTGGTGTCACCTTCCGCTTTATCGATACAGCCGGAATCCGTGACACGACTGATACCATCGAAAACTTGGGTATCGAACGCAGTTTTCAGAAACTGGAGCAGGCAAACATTGTGCTTTGGGTAATCGATGCTACTTGTGCTGAGGTGCAATATCGTGAACTGTCTGAAAAGATTCTTCCCCGATGTGAGGGCAAGCATCTGGTGATCGTTTTAAATAAATCGGATCTCCTGCCTTCGGGTAACGCTTATTCTTCAAGCAGCAATTCTATGAATCAGAATATTATCGGTGAGAAAGCTGGTACTCCCAACGTTACGGGAATGGAGTCGACTTCCTCTACCCATCGGATGTTTCCGAACCTGCCCGAAGATGCTTGTGTTATTTTGCTTTCCGCCAAACAAAAAGAGGGTATTTCTCAACTTCAGAAGCAATTGGTGGACTTTGCTGCCCTACCCGACCTTTCACAAAATGATGTAGTGGTAAGCAATATCCGTCACTACGAAGCGTTGAGCCGTGCACTGGAATCTATTCATCGGGTACAAGACGGTCTGGCTATGCATCTCTCCGGTGACTTGGTAAGCCAAGATTTACGTGAATGTCTTTTCCACCTAGCTGAGATTGTGGGCGGAGAAATCACCACTGACGAGGTGTTGGGGAATATATTCAAGCATTTCTG
>OBKR01003224.1_pt1 | contig 10730 bp, 10 predicted proteins | sample 1518991 | NCBI WGS metagenome assembly OBKR01 (sample SAMEA2452117, study PRJEB22498) | human gut metagenome | biome: human feces; feature: human gut; material: feces | place: Australia | collected 2012
CTTGTTCTACATAGTAGAATTTCTTAGTAAACAAGTTCACATCAAAAGTTCTTTTAGTTCTTCTTTTTGAGTGTGATACATTGTTGCCAATCATGGCTTTCTTTCCGGTAATTTGACAAATTTTTGACATTGCTATCTTATTTTATTAGTTTCTTTATTTGTTTATCTCAAACAGCGTGCAAAAGTAAAGCTTTTATTCTTAATAAACAAGCAATTCACTAAAAAAGTACATATTTTTAGCGTTCATTATTCTCATTTTCACGAATTAGGCCCAACAATAAAGCCAATGCAGCTTGCGTTGCACGAGCGACATTTATTTCACGGCCATAATCTCCTTCTAACTTTTGAGTTACAATCTTTTCTTTATTTCCTGCTGCAACCCAAATCAAGCCAACCGGTTTTTCTGCAGTACCTCCCCCAGGACCAGCTATACCGGAAGTAGCAACGGCAAAGTCTGTTTTCAGAACAGTCATTGCACCCTTTATCATCTCAGTAATGGTCTCTTCGCTTACAGCACCGTAAGTTTCAAGTGTTTCATGGCTTACATGAAGCATATTTTCTTTCACCTCATTTGAATATCCCACAACTCCACCTTTATAAAATTGTGAACTTCCCGGAACCGATGTAATAGCAGCCGCTACATTTCCGGCTGTACAACTTTCTGCAGTTGACAAAGTGGAACCGTTTTTCCACATTAAATCGTTAATTTCTCGACTTATAAACTTTGTTTCTAAAGACATATGCATAATTTTTATAGACCAACCCGCGAATAGGCAGGTTTGTCAATGGAACAAAAATCTTTATCTAAAAACTTAAAATATCCAGTTATTGCAATCATTGCAGCATTATCTGTAGTATAGCCAAACTTTGGTATATATATATTCCATCCATAACGCTCTGCATGCTCTCGGAAAGCATTTCGCAAACCATTATTGGCTGAGACTCCGCCTGCTACCGCCACCTCTTTGATTTTCGTATCTTTGGCAACCTTTCTCAATTTATCCATGAGAATTTCGACAATAGTCGCCTCCAACGATGCAGACAAGTCTTCCTTATGATGTTCTATAAAGTCCGGATCATCTTTTAGCCAGTCTCTCAAGGAATACAGGAAAGAGGTTTTCAGGCCACTAAAACTATAATCATAGCCACTGATATGAGGTTTGCTAAACGTAAACGCCTTAGGATTACCTTGTCTCGCCAAACGATCTATAATAGGGCCACCGGGATACCCCAATCCCATTACTTTAGAGCATTTGTCAATTGCCTCACCTGCCGCATCATCAATTGTCTGTCCTAAGACCTCCATATCCTTATATGATTTCACCAATATAATTTGAGAGTTTCCTCCCGAAACCAGCAAGCATAAGAACGGGAACTTAGGCTGATTCGCATCATCTTCTTTTTCTTTAATAAAATGTGCCAAAACATGTCCCTGCAGATGATTAACATCAATCATCGGTATTCCTAACGAACGTGCAAATCCTTTTGCGAACGAAACTCCTACCAATAACGATCCCATCAATCCTGGCCCGCGTGTAAAAGCAACTGCGCTCAATTGTTCTTTAGTAACTCCAGCCCGCTTCAAAGCTTCATGTACCACAGGAACGATATTTTGCTGATGGGCACGCGATGCCAATTCCGGAACGACTCCGCCATAAGCTTCATGCACAGCCTGACTTGCCACAACACTCGACAGTAAAACTCCATCTTTTATTACTGCAGCAGAAGTATCGTCGCACGAAGACTCTATTCCCAATATGATAACATTATCCATACGATTTGCTATATTCTACAAATATAATGTTTTTAATTGACTTTATAAGTTAATGTGTCAGAATTTCCAAACCATTATCTGTCATTAAGAACGTATGTTCCCACTGAGCAGAAGGTAACTCATCTTCTGTAACCACTGTCCATCCATCTTCTTCATCAATGAATACCTCCCATGTTCCCATATTCACCATCGGTTCTATTGTAAAGACCATTCCAGGAACAAGTAACATGCCAGTACCCTTTTTGCCAAAATGCTCCACATCCGGTTCTTCATGGAACTCAAGTCCTACACCATGTCCACAAAGGTCACGAACGATAGAAAAACCATTTTTCCGCGCATGTTTTTCAATAGCATTACCTATATCCCCAACAAAGCAGTATGGTTTAGCCGCTTCCATTCCTACCTGCAGGCATTCCTTTGCGACACGAACCAGTTTTTCTTTTTCCGGAGTTGTCTTACCGATAATAAACATACGTGAAGCATCAGAATAGTAACCATCAAGAATGGTCGATACGTCTACATTTATAATATCACCTTCTTCCAATATTTCATCTTCACTCGGAATACCATGACATACAACCTCATTAATTGAGGTACATACGCTTTTAGGGAATCCTTCATAATTCAAAGGAGCAGGAATAGCACCGTGGGATACTGTATAGTCATATACCATCTTATCTATTTCGGCAGTACTCATTCCTGCATGAATATTTTCCTCTACAAGATCCAGAACTCCGGTATTGATTACTCCACTTCGCCGTATTCCTTCTATCTGTTCTGGAGTTTTTATAAGTTTTCGTGTAGGTACCAAACATCCCTTATTCTGATAATAAAGAATTTTTTTGTCCATTTCTGTCAATTCAGCACCTTTAGGTACACGCCACCTATTCATTCGTTTATGAAACATAATCAAATTCTATTTTTTGACACTTGCAAAGTTAACACAAAAAGATGAATGTTTATAACGAGGTACTCGAAAAAGGCTTATATTTTGCATTTTTCTTAGCGACAATCTGCATATTCTATAAAAAAGAAAGCACAAACAAGACTCATAAAACCTTGTTTGTGCTTAAAATATATTCGTTTTTTGTTCCTTTATTCTTCAAATAAAGTATCAAGTCCCCCACTGTCAACCGGAGAAGAGGTATTTACAGTATTCTCATCCACGCCAGCACAAGGGTCAAAACCTTCAGGAATATCAAAACGTTCATCCTGTGAATATCCTAAACTTTTATCGGCATAAACCTTATTCATATATATAGCCCATACCGGCAAAGCCATTGATGCTCCTTGTCCATAGAGCATTGTATCAAAGTGGATATCACGGTCTTCACCTCCGACCCATACTCCTGAAACCAATGAAGGAGTGAATCCCATAAACCAACCGTCAGAGTTATTATTCGTTGTACCCGTTTTACCTCCCATATCTGCCTGTATTCCATATCTGAATCTCACACGCCCACCGGTACCTTCATTTATGACAGCACGTAGCATTATAAGCATTTTATATGCACTCGACTCACTTATTACCTCTTGCATTACCGGAGAGAATTCAGCCAGCACATTGCCATTACTATCTTCTATGCGAGTTACGAATAAAGGCGCCGTACGTATTCCCTTATTTGCAAAAGCTGTATATGCACTTACCATTTCACCTACAGAAATCTCACATGGGCCCAAACATAATGAAGGAGTAGGCTGAATATCTTTGTTCAAGACTCCAAAATTATGAATTAATCGAACCAACGCATATGGATTAAGTTTACTCATCAAGTATGCTGATATCCAGTTATTGGAATTCGCCAAGCCCCATTTTAAGGTTACCATTTCACCATAACGTTTGTCCGATGAATTTCTCGGTGTCCAGGTTTCTCCTGTTTCGGTCACGAGAGTCTGCTCTACATTGCGAGTTTCATCACATGGAGAAAAACCGTTTTCCATTGCCAATGAATAGAGGAAAGGCTTTATTGTAGAACCTATTTGCCTACGACCCATCATTGCCATATCATACTGGAAATGTGCATAATCCGGACCTCCTACATATGCCTTTACGTAACCGGTATGAGGATCCATTGACATAAAGCCTGCACGAAGAAAATGCTTATAATATCGAATTGAATCCATCGGAGTCATCAGTGTGTCGATAGACCCATTATACGAGAATACAGTCATCTCTTGTTTTTTATCAAAAGCTGCTTTTATCTCAGACTCACTATAACCAGCCTTTTTCATTATACGATAGCGATCGCTCTGCTTCATAGCCCGTTCCAAGATATTATTTACCTCTTCCGAAGTCAGATGAGTTGTAAAAGGAGCTGTTTTACGTCCCTTTTTCTCTTTAAAGAACTGATTTTGCAGGAAAACAGCAACATGCTCATGAACAGCTTCTTCGGCATATTTCTGCATTCTTGAGTCTATTGTTGTATAAATCTTCAAGCCATCTGTATATACATTATAAAATGTTCCATCCTTCTTCTTATTCTTATTGCACCATCCATACAACGGATTAGTTTCCCACGCCAATGAATCTTCATAATATTGTTGCATCTGCCAACCACGATATTCACTTTTAACAGGTTTGGAAGCAGTAAGCATACGACGTAAATATTCTCTGAAATATGTAGCAGAACCTTCTTTATGATCAACTCTCTTATACCGCAGTTTCAAAGGTAAATTTTTCAAAGAGTCCAACTCACTTTTGGTTAAATGACCGGCCTTGTACATCTGTTCCAAAACAACATTTCTACGTCCTCTGGTTCGCTCGTTATGACGTACAGGATTAAAATAAGAAGGGTTCTTACACATTCCGACCAAGGTTGCAGCTTCTTCAACCTTCAAATCCTTAGGTTCTTTTGAAAAATAAGTATTAGAGGCTGTTTTAATACCAACTGCATTATTCAGGAAATCGAAATAATTCAAATACATGGTCAGAATTTCTTCTTTCGTATAAAAACGTTCAAGCTTAACGGCAATAACCCATTCTATAGGTTTCTGGAATAAACGTTGAAGCGTATTTTCTGCCACATCCGAATATAACTGCTTTGCTAACTGTTGGGTAATAGTACTTCCTCCACCAGCACTCGTTTGTAAAAAAATTCCGCGTTTTACTATAGCACGAAACAATGCACGTGCATCAATTCCAGAATGCTCGTCAAAACGAATATCTTCTGTATCTATCAATGCATGAATCAAATTGGGAGACAAATCATCATACCCAACAAATACACGGTTATCTTTACTATAAGAATATGTTCCCAACATCTTTCCGTCTGCAGAAATAATCTCTGAAGCAAATCGATCTATCGGATTTTCCAAATCTTCAACTGGAGGCATATACCCGATCCATCCCTTAGCAATGGCTGTAAATACAACAACAGTCAGGACCAATAAGCCTATCAGCCCACTCCATAAAACAATGATTACTTTTTTCCTCATATATTCACAATATATACAATTCAAGCATTAAAGCAGCAAAATTACAATAAAAGCCCGACATTACATTCTATTTAAATAAGTTTATTAATAACTTAAAACTATTACGCAAAAAGACAGTGAGACTGCAATTTTTTTCCGTAACTTTACATCCCGATATCACAACATTTTTATTACATATATGAAAAATAGAAGTTTTGTCACTATTGCAGAGCACTCCAAAGAGAAAATTCTCTATCTTTTGAAAATGGCCGAAGAGTTTGAACAACGTCCTAACCGTAAAATACTGGATGGAAAGGTTGTCGCAACTTTATTTTTTGAACCTTCTACTCGTACACGTTTAAGTTTTGAAACAGCCGTCAACCGCCTAGGCGGTCGAATCATCGGATTTAGTGATGCCTCTACAACAAGTTCAACTAAAGGGGAAACTCTCAAAGACACTATTTTAATGGTAAGCAATTATGCAGACCTTATCGTCATGAGACATTATCTGGAAGGAGCTGCCAGATATGCAAGCGAAATAGCTCCTATCCCTATCATTAATGCAGGTGACGGTGCCAACCAACATCCTTCGCAAACAATGCTCGACCTATATTCCATTTATAAAACCCAAGGAACTTTGGAAAACTTGAATATATATATGGTAGGCGATTTGAAATATGGACGAACCGTTCATTCTTTACTAATGGCAATGCGTCATTTCAATCCGACATTCCACTTCATTGCTCCCAAAGAATTAAAAATGCCAGAAGAATACAAACTGTATTGCCAACAGAATGGTATTAAGTTTGTCGAACATGAAGATTTTAATGAAGACGTTATTGCAGGTGCAGATATTCTGTATATGACACGAGTACAAAAAGAAAGATTTACAGATCTGATGGAATACGAACGTGTAAAGGATGTATATATACTAAAAGCCGAAATGCTTAGAAAAGCAAAAGAAAATATGAGAATACTTCATCCTCTTCCACGCGTAAATGAAATAGCCTATGACGTAGATGAAAATCCACATGCATACTACATACAGCAAGCCCGAAATGGTCTTTTTGCACGTCAAGCCATAATTTGTGACGTTTTAGGCATTACTTTAGATGAAATTAGATTATAAAAAACTCATTTGTCATACATATTATGAACGAAAATAAACAAGCATTACAAGTTGCTGCATTAAAAGACGGAACAGTCATTGACCATATACCATGTGATAAATTATTTCAGGTCGTTTCCTTGCTTGGAATTAAAAACATGGATTCAAACGTAACTATAGGATTTAACCTTGACAGCAAGAAACTAGGAAAAAAAGGAATAATAAAAGTAGCCGATAAATTTTTCAGCGATGAAGAAATCAGCCGGTTATCAATTATTGTTCCAAATGTAAAGCTTAATATCATACATGACTATGAAGTAGTTGAAAAGAAAGAAGTTCACATGCCTGATGAATTAAGAGGCATCGTAAAATGTCCTAACCCCAAATGTATTACGAACAATGAACCTATGAGCACATGGTTTCATGTAATAGATAAGGAAAACGGCATTTTAAAATGTCATTATTGCGAAAAAGAACAAAACAAAGAAAACATAAAACTACTTTAACTTCCTTATGAAACAAGATTGGAAACCTGGTACAATGATATACCCATTACCGGCCATTCTCGTAAGTTGTGGTAGTCAAGAAGATGAATATAATATCCTTACAGTTGCGTGGGTAGGTACTATTTGCAGTAATCCCCCTATGTGTTATATCTCTGTTCGTCCAGAAAGACATTCTTATCCGATTATTAAAAAGAACATGGAATTCGTCTTAAATCTGACAACCGAAGATATGGCATTTGCAACAGACTGGTGCGGAGTGCGTTCTGGAAAAGATTTCAATAAATTCAAGGAAATGAATCTGACTCCGGGAAAAGCAAAAATAGTAAACGCACCTATTATAGAGGAATCTCCACTTTGCATTGAATGCAGAGTAAAAGAAATTATATCTCTTGGTTCGCACGACATGTTTATAGCAGATGTGGTAAATATACGTGCTGATGACAAATATCTCAATCAAGAAACCGGCAAATTTGAACTTTCTGAGAGCAATCCATTAGTATACCTTCACGGTGCCTATTATGGAATAGGGAAAAAGATTGGAAAATTTGGATGGTCAGTAGAGAAAAAACATTAGATTTGCATATCCATAATTTTAATAACTATACCTAAGTTTATAAACACAAAAAAAATGAAAAGAGACGATTTGATTTTCGATATTATCGAAAAAGAACATCAGCGCCAATTAAAAGGAATTGAACTGATTGCATCTGAGAATTTTGTAAGTGAGCAAGTAATGAAAGCCATGGGCTCATGCTTAACAAACAAATATGCTGAAGGTTATCCTGGAAAACGTTATTATGGAGGTTGCGAAGTTGTAGACCAAAGCGAACAACTGGCAATCGATCGTATAAAACAAATTTTTGGAGCTGAATGGGCCAATGTACAGCCACACTCAGGAGCACAGGCTAACGCCGCTGTTTTCTTGGCTGTATTAAATCCTGGCGACAAGTTTATGGGACTAAACCTTGCTCATGGCGGACATTTGTCTCATGGTTCTTTAGTTAACACATCTGGAATTATATACACTCCATGCGAATATAATCTAAATAAAGAAACCGGACGCGTTGATTATGATCAAATGGAAGAAATCGCATTACGTGAACATCCGAAATTGATTATAGGTGGAGGTTCTGCATATTCTCGCGAATGGGATTATAAGCGCATGCGTGAAATAGCAGACAAAGTTGGAGCTATTTTTATGGTAGACATGGCACACCCTGCAGGTTTAATTGCAGCAGGTTTACTGGAAAACCCTGTTAAATATGCTCACATTGTAACTTCTACAACTCACAAGACTTTACGTGGTCCTCGTGGTGGTATTATTTTAATGGGAAAAGACTTTGATAATCCATGGGGTAAGAAAACTCCTAAAGGAGAAATTAAAAAAATGTCACAATTGCTTGACTCTGCAGTATTCCCGGGAATACAAGGTGGTCCGCTCGAACATGTAATTGCAGCAAAGGCTGTTGCTTTCTATGAATGCTTGCAACCTGAATATAAAGAATATCAGAAACAAGTTCAGAAAAATGCAAAGGTTTTAGCTCAAGCATTAATTGACAGAGGATTTTCCATAGTTTCGGGAGGAACTGACAACCACTCTATGCTTGTAGATTTGCGTAGCAAATATCCAGATCTGACTGGAAAAGTTGCAGAAAAAGCATTGGTATCAGCCGATATCACAGTTAATAAGAATATGGTACCGTTTGATACTCGCTCTGCATTCCAGACTTCTGGTATTCGCTTGGGTACTCCAGCAATAACAACACGTGGTGCAAAAGAAGACTTAATGATCGAAATTGCAGAAATGATCGAAACTGTTCTTTCTAATGTTAACAATGAAGATGTTATTGCATCCGTACGTGAACGGGTAAATAAGACAATGGCTAATTACCCTATATTTGCATATTAAAATAATATTGCATAATACTAAAATGCAGATGGTAAAGTGTTCTTACCATCTGCATTTAAATACAATAAAATACAAACCTTTAAAAACAAAATACTATGAGCCAGATTAATATGAAAGAATGGGCAAAGAGCATCATTTCAAATAAAGATGTTGTTGCTATCCCAATAATGACTCACCCAGGTATTGAACTTATAGGAAAAACTGTACGCGAGGCAGTAACAAATGGCGAGGTTCATTATGAAGCGATTAAAGCTCTCTACAACAAATATCCTTCTGCTGCATCATGCGTTATTATGGATTTAACAGTTGAAGCAGAAGCTTTCGGAGCAGAAGTAGTATTTCCTGAAAATGAAGTTCCCAGTGTAACTGGCCGCTTACTTTCTGATGAAAATGCTATTGATTCACTAGAAGTTCCAGACTTAAATAAAGGACGTATACAGGAATATTTAAAAGCAAATCGTTTAGCTGCTCAAAACTTAACAGATCGTCCCGTATTGGCTGGATGCATTGGCCCCTACTCCCTTGCAGGCAGACTTTACGATATGTCCGAAATAATGATGCTGATTTATATCAATCCAGATGCTGCAAAAACGTTACTCAGCAAATGCAGCCAGTTCATAACCAATTATTGCATTGCCTTAAAAGAAGCCGGAGCAAATGGTGTGATAATGGCAGAACCAGCTGCTGGATTATTGTCTAATGAAGACTGCCAGCAATTTTCATCGGTCTACATTAAAGAAATCATAGAGAAAGTACAAGACGATAATTTTTCCGTTATTCTTCATAACTGCGGAAATACTGGTAACTGTACACAGGCAATGATTTATACTCAGGCTGCAGGATATCATTTTGGAAACAACATTAACATGGTAGAAGCACTCAAAGAAGTTCCTTCTGATGCCTTGGCTATGGGTAATCTTGATCCTGTAAGTTTATTTAAGATGGGAAATGCAGAGCAAATGCAAAAAGAAACTCAATCATTACTTGAAGCGACAGAAAATTACAAGAATTTTGTCATATCAAGTGGATGCGATACTCCTCCCAATACACCATTTGAAAATATCGACGCATTTTTTAATACCATAAGTAAATTTAATGCATCTAGAAGGTAAAATAGAATTTGATAAATTAGCAATCAGCGATGCCGATTTAAATGATGCCATGGGATATGGAATGGCCATACCCGATGAATCTGTGTATAAAGAAGTTCATTCATTATTAAATAATGTTGCAAGCATTACTCAACCCAGATATGAATTTTTTACGACAGAAGGTTCTCTCCGAACAGATGATGAAACTTTGCAAGTAGATGATAAAATATTCCATATAGGAAAAATTATTGCAAGACAACTGCGGGGTTCAGAGCAATATGTATTTTTTACAACTACAGCAGGAATGGAATTCGACAGATTACAGCATCAATTAAATGCAGAAGGCGACATAGTCAAATGCTATCTGGTAGATTGTATAGGAAGTATTATTGCTGAGAAAGTTGCAGATTATATGGAAATGGTGCTTCAAGAAAACATCAATCAGTTAAGCTGGAAGCATACAAATCGATTTAGTCCTGGATATTGCGGATGGCATGTCTCAGAACAAGCAGCTTTATTCTCAATATTTCCTCATCCCAATCCTTGTGGTATTCACTTAACAGAATCCAGTTTAATGTTGCCTATCAAATCTGTCAGTGGAGTAATCGGAATTGGCCCTAGCGTTCGAAAACTTGAATATAGTTGTAAACTATGTTCTTTTGAACGTTGTTATAGACGAAAATACACTTCTATCAGTTTAGCAGACAAAAATTAATATATAAGAAAAGCTAATCAGAAATAAAAATGGCATATGAAGATGACTGTTTAGAATCATCTTATATGCCATTTGTAAGCATTCGATAAACTACAAGTTTTAAACCTTTATATAGGGATATTCAGTAAATGTCCCTAAAAATCAAGATGGCATATGAAGATGATAGAGCATACTCACTTCATATGCCATTTTTATAGTCCTATTCCTGTAATT
>OBKR01003253.1_pt1 | contig 10669 bp, 8 predicted proteins | sample 1518991 | NCBI WGS metagenome assembly OBKR01 (sample SAMEA2452117, study PRJEB22498) | human gut metagenome | biome: human feces; feature: human gut; material: feces | place: Australia | collected 2012
TTTCTGCATATCAAGGAGTTGGACTCACTACTTTACGGTTTAGCGGACAGTAATACTTAAAAACAAAGCCTTGTCAGTATTGCTTCTGGTATTGGTCGTAGTGGGTGGACTGATATCTTATGTAAACATGGGTAAGCTGGAAGACGCTCCCTTTACCATCAAGCAGGCATTGGTGACGACTCCCTATCCGGGTGCGTCGGCCATGGAAGTGCAGCAACAGGTTACCGATGTGCTTGAAGAAGCCATACAGTCACTGGGCGAACTTTATTATCTGAAGACTGATAACCGTGCCGGACTGTCGAAGATAACTGTGTATGTAAAGAAAGAAATACGTGCCGATGAGATGCAGCAGCTGTGGGACAAATTGCGCCGGAAGGTGAACGATGTGCAGTCTCGTCTTCCCGAAGGTGCCGGCCCGTCGACGGTTAATGATGATTTTGGAGATGTGCTGGGTGTGTTTTATTCTTTTAAGCAGCAGTTCGCATACTTACAGAGAGATGGAAGATATGGCGAAAGCTATCAAGAATGAAATTCTCTCTGTAAAGGATGTGGCAAAGGTAGAGCTTTTCGGAGTGCAGAACCGTACCATCGAGATACAGGTCAACAGTCATGCGCTGACTGAGAGCGGACTGACAATGGCGGATATCGCTTCGGCTTTTGTCGGACAGAATAAGATAGTTGATGCGGGTGCCGTTGAAACTGAAACGAACCGTTTGAGAGTTGAGGCTGGAGGCGCGTTTTCAAGTGTTGAAGAGATAGAAAACCTGACGGTTGTTTCGAAAAATGGTGATTATTTCAGGCTGGGCGATATTGCGCTTGTATGCCAAAGTTATGTGCATCCGGCACGCAATAAGATGAAAACGGGAAATGTCCCTTCAATCGGTATTGCCATATCTACGGTTTCCGACGGAAATGTAGTGGATATGTCGGAGTTGGTGGAAGAATGCATGACTCAGTTTGAGAAGACAATGCCTGAGGGATATGATTTGAAAAAAGTCTATGACCAGGGGCATGAGTCGGCAGTAGCCAATGACGGATTTGTGCTGAATCTGATTATTTCGGTGATAACGGTAGTTGCCGTCCTGCTTTTCTTCATCGGATTGAAGAATGGAGTTCTGATAGGAAGCGGACTGTTCTTCTCCATATTCGGAACCCTGATTTATATGTATGCATCCGGAATAGCTCTTCAGCGTATGTCTTTGGCTGCCATTATCATTGCCATGGGTATGCTGGTAGATAACGCTATTGTGGTTTACGATGCTGCTTTGGTTGGCATGCAAAGAGGATTGCGCAAGAGGGTTGCCATATTAAATGCCGTGTCGGCAACAGCCATGCCTCTTCTGGGAGCTACGCTGATAGCCATATTGACATTCTTGCCAGTGTATCTGTCGCCGCATATTACGGGTGAGATTCTCTCTTCTCTTTTCATTGTCATAGCCGTGTCTTTGTTGCTGAGCTGGGTATTGGCTGTAACTCAGAATGTATTTTTTGTGCAGGAATTTGTGCGGCGTCCGCGTCTTGGAGAATTGAAGGGCGAACTGTTTGGAGGTGTGTTTTATAACAAGTTCCGTAAGGCATTGTCGGCAGTAATCAACAGAAAATATTCGCTGGTAGCCGTAATGGTCGGACTGCTGCTTGTTTCGGCATGGGGATTTCGTTTCATTCCCCAGCAGTTCATGCCATTGTTGAACAAACAGTATTTTACGGTCGATATGTGGTTGCCCGAAGGGGTTCGGTTTGAAGAGACAGAATCCATGGCAGACAGTCTGACATCTTATCTGGAAAGTTTTGAAGATGTAAAACAGGTTTCTTCTTTTATTGGTCAGACAGCTCCGCGTTTTTATCTGGCCAATGCAGCTTATGGTCCTCAGCCCAATTATGCGCAGTGTCTGGTTGAGGCTGTAGATCCGAAAAAGGCACGTGCTCTGCAGGAAGTTTTGAATAAGGAGATTGCAGGACATTTCTCGGATGCAGTTGTTCGTGTGAACCGTTTTGAGTTGAATTCTGTTCCGCAGGCTCTGATAGAGGCGCGTTTCTGTGGAGAAGATCCGGAAGTACTCGATTCGCTTACACAGGCGGCCATGGAAATAATGAGGAAGAATTCCAAGACCTTGAATGTGAGAAACGAGTGGGGAAACCGCGCCATGATGATACGTGCCGATTACAATCCGTTGAAAGCAGGAATGCTGAACATTAAGCGCTCGGATATGATGAATGCCGTAAAGAGTATCAATGACGGAACAGCTGTAGGAGTTTACAGAGATGGAGAAAATAAGATCCCGGTTCTGCTTCATACGGTAAACGACGGAAATTTCAGTCAGGACAGACTGGAGGACCTGATGGTTTGGAATGGCGTTCATTCAGCTCCGCTGGCTCAGCTTACCGACAGTGTTTCGCTGGAATGGGAATTCCCTCTTGTACGTACATATAACCGTGAATTGTCTATGGCTGCACAATGCGACGTGAAGCCCGGACATACCATGAAAGAGGTACATTCAGAGATAAGGAAAGAAATTGAAAATATGAAGCTTCCGCAAGGATATACCTTCTTTTGGGATTCACAATACAAAGACCAGAAAGAAGCTATGGAGGCTTTGACCCGTTTTTTTCCGCTGGCTATTGTGCTTCTGACGGTAATTCTTGTTGCACTGTTCAATAATTTCAGACAGCCTTTGATTATATTCCTGATATTGCCTTTGTCGCTGATAGGAGTGGTAGTAGGCTTGCTGGTTACCGGATTCCAGTTTGGATTCTTCTGCATAGCAGGATGGTTGGGATTGCTCGGAATGATTATAAAGAATGTAATTGTGCTGCTCGATGAGGTTAATATACAGCGGCGTGAAGGTGTACCGCCCTATCAGGCTGTAGTTGAGGCTACGGTATCAAGAGCACGGCCGGTTCTGATGGCTGCTATCACGACAATATGCGGAAGCATTCCTCTACTGTTTGATGTGGTTTTTGGAGGAATGGCGGCAACAATCGTTTTCGGATTGTCATTTGCCACGTTGCTTACCTTGTTTGTAACACCGGCATTGTATGCCATATTTTATAAAATCAGAAAGACAAACTAATGCATATGTATAAAGTAGAAAGATATATTTGTTTTGGAAATAATAGTACGAAGGGCATGCAAGGCTGGGGTGTCTCGTTTTTCAGAATGAAAGCAATGAATGTCAATAGATGTGTGAAGAGCCTGCTTCTGTTTGCGCTGGCAGAGGCCGTTTCTCTTTCTGGCACCATTCAGGCACAGGAAAGTGCGCTGTTGCAGGAATATCGGGCAAAGGTTACCCGATACAATCAGGATATGAAGGCTGCCGGACATGCGGTTTCTCTGAAACAGAACATGGAAAAGGTGGCAAAGGCCGAGTTTCTGCCGTCCTTGTCAGCCGGAGCCGATTTTAAATACACAGGCAACCCGTTGGAACTTTCGGTTGATTTGCCTGGTTATGAGAGTCCATTGCATTTTCAGGGTAATGATACGCGTTATGGAGCTGATTTGACTTTGGCACAGCCACTTTATACGGGTGGAGCCATCAAAGCCGGATACGATAAGGCAAAAACTGAAAAGGAGATGGCTTTGCATGAACAGGAGCGTGTAACGAACAATGTCCTTTATGATGCCGATGTGTATTATTGGAATTGTGTGGCACGGAAAGAGATGGTTCAGGTAGCCGAAGAATTTCGTGCGTCGGTGAAACAGTTGGTTGAAGTCGTTCAGCAAAGGGTTGAGGTGGAATATATAGACAGAAATGATCTTCTGATGGCCGAAGTGAAACTCAATGATGCCGATTATCAGCTGGTGCAGGCAGGGAACAATTATGAGGTGGCACGTATGTCGCTCAATACCTTTGCGGGCTGTTCGGTCGATGATGTCATTGCGCTCGATTCGCTGGTTATTCCTTTGAGGAAAGCTGAAGCGGCATGTGTTTCCGTAGAGGAAGGCATGGCTTTGCGTCCGGAGTTGAAGATTGCGGAAAGCAAAGTTGATATCCAGAGTGCCGATGCAAAAATTGCCAATTCACGTTATCTTCCTAACGTTTCCTTAGGGGTGAATGGCAGTTATTCATCGCCCGGATATGATTTTAATTCAGATTTAGACCCGAATTATGCAATATATGCCAAAGTAAGTGTACCTTTGTTTGAGTGGGGAAAACGTCGCAATACCCGTAATGCGGGCAAACGTGGAGTTGATATTGCTGTAGAGAACCGGCATAAGGTAGCCGATAATATTCGTTTGGAGATAGAAACGGCGCGTTATGCCTATTCACAGGCAGTGCAGAAGGTATTGCTGACAGAGAGCTCATTGCAGAAAGCTGCCGAGAGTGAAGAAATGGCCATGAACAAATATCGTGAAGGGACCGTTTCTGTGGTTGAGGTTATCAATGCGCAGCTGTATCATCAGGAAGCAAAAGTCAATTACATCCAGTCAAAACTGAATGCGCAGATAGCCAGAAGCGGCTTGTATAGAGCTGTAGGACAGATTAACAAATAGTATAGTCATGAAAAATCAGATGGGAAAACATTATTGGAAAGATGCACTGCTTTTCTCTTTACTGGGGTGTTTCTCTTTCTTTTTTATCGCCTTTTACACGGATATTCCGCTCCGTTATCAGGATAATCTGCTTACGTTACAGACTTTTATAGCTGTTATCATATCGTTTAGTGGTGTCGGACTGGGAATGCGATATGTAAATGTGAAGTTGCGAGAGATGTTTCCCACGTTTCTGAAAAACAGGCGGGTTGTTTTCTTTTTCTTCTTGCTTGCAGCTGTCTTTCTGTTTTTTCTGAATTATTTCCTGCTGGTTGCAGCCAAAATACTGATTGGATTGCCCCATCCTTTTACATTGGCATTTAGAGGAACTTTGTTGCTTACGCTGATAGGATTGATTGAATTGATGGTGGTAAGCCTTTTCATGGTAAACGAGTTTTATAAAAGTGTGATAGAGCTGTACAGGCATTCCAAAGAATTGGAAGAGACAAACATGCAGAGCCGTTACATGGCTTTACATAATCAGTTGAATCCGCATTTTCTGTTTAACTGTCTGAATACGCTGGTTTCGGAGATTGAATACAATCAGGCCAATGCCGTACAGTTCACGCGTGATTTGTCTGATACATACCGTTATATCCTGTATTGTCAGGACAAGCAGTTCGTTTCCCTGAATCAGGAACTTGATTTTGTTGATAAGTTCATGGCTTTGCACAGAGTACGTTTGGGCGATTGTCTGTTTCTCGATTTGCGTGTAAGTGAGGAATTGCGTGAGGTAAACGTGTTGCCTCTTACATTACAGCTGCTTGTAGAGAATATAGTAAAGCACAATGTTATCAGCATGTCCAGGCCTATGACCATAACGATAGCCGTACAGGAAGAGGATAGCGACAGGTGGCTGTGTGTAATGAATCCGATACGGCTGAAGCAGGGTGTTGTCTCTTCCGGAAAAGGGCTTGACAATCTGTCTCTCCGTTATAAACTGATGTATGATAAGGATATTGTCATAGACAACAGCAATCAGTGTTTTACCGTAAAAATACCATTGTTTTATGAATAAGATAAAGGCTGCTATTATTGAAGACGAGGTCCCGGCCGCACGACTGCTGAGCAACATGCTTCAGGAGTTGCGACCGGAGTGGGAGATAATTCTTTTGCCGGGAACCATAGAGGAATCGGTTGAGTGGTTCAGAAATAATCCGCATCCGGATATTCTGTTTCTTGACATACAGTTGACCGACGGTATCTCCTTTATGTTTATAGAGCAGGCCAAACCTGATTCTATGATTGTTTTTACTACGGCATATGATGAATATGCGGTGAGGGCATTTACCGTCAACAGCATAGACTATCTGCTTAAACCTGTTCATAAGGAGCGTTTGCTCGATGCCATAAATAAGTTTGAGCGATTGAACAACGGTTATCTGCATGCCATGAAGAATCTGTTTGATGTAAACGAACTGATGAAGGTTATAGCAGAGCGTAACACAAAAACGTTCCGCACCCGTTTCCTTGTTACCGGGAATCGTCGTTTTTATACGGTAATGGTAACTGACATTGCTTATTTTTATTCGGAAGAAAAGATTACTTATGCCGTTACCCATGATAAAAAGACGCATGTGATAGATTTGCCTTTAAGCAAATTGGAAGAAGAACTTGATGACCGGATATTTTTCAGAGTGAACCGTCAGTTTATTCTTTCGGCCGATTCGGTCAGAAATATCGAGCCTTATTTTAACGGAAGGGTAGTGATACAGGTAAATCCACCTTACAACGGGCAGATATTGGTCAGTCGTGAAAAGATTACGGCCCTGAAAATGTGGCTTAACACGTGACGGATAAATATCATTTTTTGATAATATGTGCTTTTATAGTTTATCGGGTTATTGAATGAAAAAGTCATTAAGACTTGGGCAGTTCATGTTTGCGGTCTGTACAAACGTGAACTGCCTTTATGTTTTTAGGGTGTTATCTGTCAGAACTGGAAATAGATGAACGGTTGAATATCACTGGTCTTTACCTGAATGACCACATAGATGATTACAACCAGCAGCAGGGCTTGTCCTACAAGAGGAAGGCGTGTAACTGCACGTTGGCAGGCTCTTTCGCATCCTGTAGGAAGGAAGTGAAGAACATATCCCAGCAGCATGAGTGCGAATACGGCCTTATATCCTTCAATCAGTTGGCTAAACAGTTGAGGCTGGAAGTTGGTGAATATCTGGGTAATCATAGACCATGAAGCCTCGAATGTGCTGTTGCGGAAGAATATCCAGCAGAAACATACCAGATGGAAAGTCAGAATAATACCGAAAACACGTCTGATGCCGTGACTCTCATAATGTTTGTCACGTCCGAGCAGGCTGCGCCAGAATTTATGCAGAGCCAGTGCCACACCATGAATGGCTCCCCATACGACAAAGTTCCATGAAGCGCCGTGCCAGAGACCGCCCAGAAGCATGGTCATGAACAGGTTGAAATAGGTGCGCAGACGTCCTTTACGGTTTCCTCCCATTGAAATGTAAAGATAATCGCGCAACCATGAAGAAAGTGATATGTGCCATCGCCGCCAGAATTCAGTAATTGATGCTGACTGGTAAGGTGAGTTGAAGTTCATCGGGAAATGGAATCCCAGTAACAGAGCTATACCGATGGCCATATCGCTGTATCCTGAGAAGTCGCAATATATCTGAAGCGCATATCCGTATACTCCCATCAGATTTTCAATACCCGAATAGAGGTTGGGATTCTCAAAGATGCGTTCCACAAAATTGACACTGATATAGTCGGAAATGACTGCCTTCTTGAAAAGTCCGGCAGCAATGAAGTATATACCTTTGCCAAACATTTCGGAGGTGACGGTGAGGGGCTGTCTTATTTGTGGAATAAAGTCACGGGCACGCACAATCGGACCGGCTACCAGCTGTGGGAAGAATGATACGTAAAATGCGTAGTCGAGCAGATTGTGAAGCGGCTTCAGATCGCGACGGTACACGTCTATGGTGTAACTGAGCGACTGGAAGGTGAAGAATGATATTCCTACAGGAAGGAAAATATCGAGTTTATGGAATTCTCCGTTCCACAGCGGCGCCAGCATCTCATAGAAGAAGTTGGTATACTTGAAGTAACACAACAGTCCGAGATTGATGATAAGACTGCATAGAAGCAGAGCTTTTCTGGCGTGTTTGTGCTCGGTCTTTTCCATGATGCGTGCCAGGAGGAAGTCTGATACGGTGACTACTCCCAGCAGGAAGAAATAAAATCCGCTGCTTTTGTAATAAAAATAGTATGAAAAGGCTACCACGAACAAAAGTCGCAGGGTAGTTTGTTTCTGAAGCAGGGCATATATCAGAGTGAATCCGGCAAACAGGAATAAAAAGATTCCGCTGCTGAATATCATGGGTTGCTGAGCCTGATAAGAAAGTTCTTCAATAAGTTTGTTCCAGTCAATTTGCCACATAGTTGTTAAATGCGTTTAAGATAGCTTCGCCGAGCAGATTGCCTTGCAAAGTATATCCGTTGTGTGTAAAATGTATTTGGTCGCGTTGCATCATACGGTTGTTCAGCCAGTTGGTGCAGGCATTTTTCTTTCCTCCTACGATATTGTATTGGTCCCATACCGGAAGTTCACGGTCTTGTGCAAACCGTAGAATTGTTTTTACGGCGGTATCAGTACGCGGATTGACTACTTTCCGTCGGCGGCTGTAACGCACGTAAGCTCCCGGAGGGGTTGTCAGCATAACTGTTGCGTCGGGAATGTAATGGTTTATTAATGTCAGAATGGCATCCATTTGAGCATAGTGTTCCACAGGATCATATTTGCGGGTATGGCATTCGTTGGTTCCGAATGACAATATTATCAAGTCTGGTTGCAAGTCTTTGATTTGCTTCACTTTCTCTTCGTTGCAGAAGGCTGTAGTCGTAGCTCCGTTTATCCCGATAGCGTGGTATACGATGCCGGGAGCTCCGGTCTCATGGGCTAAGGCGTCGGTCTTGTAGGTTATTTCATCCGGATATACGGCCTGTGAGCCGAATGCGTTTTCAAGAGTATGTCGGGCGGCTACGCTGAATACATGTCCGCGCACGTGAGAGTCGCCTATTTGTACGATTCTTACGGGTTCCGTACCATGAGCCAGTTTGTCGAATATCGGGTAAAGCAACTGTTCGTTGGTAATTTGGTTCTCGGCCGTATTGCGAAAGCTTTTGGGCATGGAATTGTTTACCTTTACGGCGTTCATAATCGGGCGTGCTCCATGTTGCAGATGAATATCCGGATTCCTTAGGGTATCCTGTGGCTGCAATTGGAGTGGTATGGGGTCTTGTGCGCTGATTGTGAGTGTGTAGCACCAGCACATGAGTCCTGTAAGTATATATATTATAAGGTGTGTTTTCATGTTTAGAATCCTTTGTCGTATTGTTTTTTGCCGAATATGATGGCTTCATAAAGCTTTTTGGCCAATACTTTTCCACCTCTGAAATTGATGTGAGTGTAGTCAAGGTTGGCTTGAGAGGGGCGGGCGTTGACCATTCCTTCTATACCGCCTTCGGTTTGCATGGCATCATACAGATTCCAGAAGGCAATGTGGTTTTCTTCTGCAATCTTTTGTTGATAGCGCATCAGGTTGATGACGCCGGGCATTGTCTTGAGGTTTCCTTCTTCGTCCTTCATTTTTCGGTCTCCGACTCCGATGAGCAGGAATCCGGCATGCGGATATGCCTCTTTCAGATGTTCGATTACCAGATTGATACCTTTACGGTAATAGTCGTAGTCGTAACCTCGTTCTGTAGCAACATTCAGTCCGTATTGCAGAATTATCAGGTCATATGGGCGCAGGCGTGCCAGTTGGTGCAATCGGTTAAGAGGAATGCTTCTGAGAGTAAGCCCGCTACTGCTTCTTACACCGAAGTTATCAAGCGAAACACCGTTTTTCCCATCGAAAGTCATACCGTAAAAAGTTGTATTATTGTCGCTTTGATGTACTTCCCATTTTACTTGTCGTATGTTTCCGTACAGCTCTTTTGCTTGAATTTCATCATGTGTACAGATATTGAAAGTATCAGCTTCACCTTTGTTTATTTGTGCGCTTAAAGTTATTTCTTCGGGCGCATTAAATAGGATGGATGCTGTATAACAACTGTCGGGATAGTTTTTTCTGTTCAGGCGTCCTTCTACCCAGGCTCCCGGTTGGGGAATGAAATATTTGTTTGACAGTCCGATGCGTTTACTGTCGCATCCGGTCGAATCACTGATAGAATGGGTTCGCCAGTTGGCATATTCGTGACTGATAGTCGGGCGCATGCCATGTGTGATAGATGTGATGTCAACAAAACCTACTCCGCATCCTCCAAAGTAACCCTGAAGCATGCGTCGCAAATCCGATGTGAGTATGTCTGCTTCTACAAACGAGTCTCCCAGCCAAGCTATGTGTACTACGTTGTCTTCACAATTGTCCAAAGCCTTATATAGGGGTTTCATACCCTTTTGTGTAGAGTCAGCATAATCTATAATGCAGGTCATTCCTTCGGGAATGGTATCTCTCACGGCTATTGGCTTTACAGGCGGTGGAGGTAGGAGGGTATCCGTAAAAGTTGGTTCCGGTTCTTTCTTTTCTATGTCAGAGAGTAAATTGACCCGTCGGGGAGTAAATCCGTTTATGGTTGGACGAGGGATATAATAAAGTCCCAGTAGAATGACAATAATCAATACTGTCAGCAAAAACGGATATCCTGTTTTATTCTTCATTATGGTATAATATCTGTAATTCTATATCGTTTTTCTTTGAACTTGCAAAGATATAATATTTATGGTATAAGTAGACTTTTACTCTCCATATTTATTATATAGGTGGAAAGAGGCTTTTTTATAGGGGCTCTTCTATGTTTATAATCTGCTTTCCGCTTTTTATTTCCGTTATCATTCGTTGGGAAATCTCTTTAGTTAGAAGTTTCACAAAAGTTCCACGCGTAGAAACTTTAGTTTCATTGGGAAGAAACAAAAGTTTCGTCGAAGAGAAACAAAAGTTTCAAGCCGTTGGAACAAAAGTTTCTCTTCGGTGGAACTGATGCAACTCTTAAAGGATATTATTTTCGTCCTTTGGAGAACATTATTAGCAGAAAAGGTTGACACATTCGAAAGGCATATTCATAAAAAAGGTTGTCTTGAATATTGCTTATTCATGTATT
>OBKR01003254.1_pt1 | contig 10664 bp, 7 predicted proteins | sample 1518991 | NCBI WGS metagenome assembly OBKR01 (sample SAMEA2452117, study PRJEB22498) | human gut metagenome | biome: human feces; feature: human gut; material: feces | place: Australia | collected 2012
TTAGGGAAAAAATCAATATCCGTATTAGCTTCTAACTCGTCTATAGTAACCTCATATTTAGAAAAGGGTTCTTTACTATTATAAGATTTATGCTCAAACCAATACCCTATGGCAGAATATTTTCCATCTTTAAGGGATAACAGTGCCATAAAATAGTATTTGGGAACGGCTATATTATGAGAGCCATCAGATATATATTTTAGTATCTGGTCATCCCTAATTGTTCCCCCTTTTACTACATATAATGTATCTTTTGAATTAGTAATGCTATAGCCTTTACTTTGAACTTGTCTTTCTAAATTTAGCCAAATACCTCCGTTGAATCCATCTTGAATTTGTGGACTCATATTTGACATGTAGAATGTTTTTTTGTTGGCTGCTACTGAATATTGTCTGTCTTCGGAAGCTATTAAATGTCCTCTACTGTAGTTAGAACCAGAAAAAGCTTTTTCTCCAAGTCTGTATGCTGGAGGTAATGAAAGATCTTCTGTAAAGTTCTCATTTCTTCCTGCATCTTGGTCAGAAGTGGCGGTGCTAAAAGTGCATGCGACCCAACGAGAATGCATTTTGTTACAATCATACTCATAGCTATAAGTAATAATCTCTTTGTTATTCTCTTTAGTAGTGTGTGTGATGAACTTATACATATCTCCAGAACGCAAAGCTGGAATTTCAATCCTCCCTGCATATCCTGAAGGCTTTTCCGGGTCTGGATCAGGATCTGGATTTGAGCCATTGCCTGCTAATTGTTTGAGTGTAAACTCTGCTTTTTCTTTCCCTGCTATGATTGTAATAATGACACTTCGTTCAGCTCCGGTATTTGCTTTCATATATCCACTGATAGAGCCATTTCCATTGCCAGATGCTCTACTCAATGTACACCAAGTCTCACTGCTTGAAGCTTGCCATGTGCCATCAGCTTTTACACGGATGATAAATCCGCCTCCATTTGCATTGATTTGCGTTTGGTCAATAGAGGCAATTCCTTGATTGGTATTGCCCGGATTGTCCAGAAGTTCAGGCGAATCCTGCTCACTACATGAGATTGCAGTGCTACAGGCTATGAACAGGATGAATAGTTTAAATAATGCTTTTGTCATTTCACTTCTTTAATTAGATAAATAATAGTAGGCAAGTGATCGCTATACCCATTTAGCCATACACCACCTGCTTGCGTCCGTTTAGGATAACCTTTGTATTTCCCTTCTTTTTGGAACATAAAATCACGGCGGAAGATTTCATGTTTATAGAATTTCAGTGTACTGCGGTCAGTGCCCAACAAATTCCCTGTGAATACGATTTGATCGAACAAATTCCATTTGCCTTTGTACATCAGAGTTCCGTATCCTTTTTTCAAAGTATCCCACCAAGGATTGTACAAATCTGTAGGTCCTACATCAGCAGGCTTACGTTTAGCTCCAAGTGCTACGGCCATACTTTTATCCATCGGGTCGTCATTCATATCCCCCATAATAACAATTTTGGCTGCGGAGTCTTCCCTTAACAGTGAGTCTTTGATCGCTCTAACCTGCTCCCCTGCGCGTTCACGCGCCGGAGAAGCAGCTGCTCTCGAAGGCCAGTGATTGACGATAAAGTGCATTTTCTCACCTGCGATATTACCGCTGGCAATCAGGAAACCACGTGTCTTATGCACCGTATCATTGATATATACATAAGGCACGAGTTTACTATTTGTCAGTTCAAACAATTTGGGATTATAGAAGAAAGCACAGTCCACACCACGTTGGTCTGCTCCTTCGTAGTGAACATATTGGTACCCTCTGTCCGCTAAAGCAGGTTGTTTCAGTATGTCTTCCAATACTCTGTAATTTTCGATTTCAGAAACGCCGATAATGGCGGGACCCATTGGTAACTTGTCGGTACTTAACATACTTAATATTTCCGACATGTTTTTCAGCTTAGCCTTATACTTCATCGTATTCCACTGATTAGTACCGTTAGGAAGATACTCGTAGTCATTCTTACCTTCATCATGAATGGTGTCAAACAAATTCTCCATATTGTAGAACGCTACACTGTAGAGGGCAAATTTCTTTTCTTGTCCGTAGGCCATGAGGACAAAAAGAGCGAGTACACCTAAAGTCATTAAGCTTTTTTTCATCTTTAAAATTGATTTTAAAAGTGGGTAATTTGTCATTTGTATGACAAATATCTAAAAAGAAAACGGAAAAACCACCCTTACTAGTTACTTTTTTTGCAAAAAACATTGTTATATATAAAATTCTTTGTTATTTTGCGTAACAAGATATTTCTTTTATGTTGCAAAATGAAAGACCAATTAACATTAATATAAATTAAATTATGAAACAACGACTAGGGTTAGCGATCGTGCTATTTTGCTTAATGCCAGCACTTTTTGCGCAGCAAAAGGCAAAGCAAAACGCCCGTGAGGACAATGCTTCTTTCATGTTTACAGAATCACAATTGAATGAGGATGATGATGCAGCACAGAGCACATCTGCATTGGTCACTTCTAACAATGATGTTTATCTGTCAAATGTAGGTTATCTGTTTAGCCCAATGAGATTTCGTGTAAGGGGATATGATTCCCAGTACAGTGACATGTATATCAATGGGGTACAGTTTAATGATGCAGAAACAGGACGTTTCAGCTACGGATTAATAGGAGGATTGAACGATGCTACCCGTAATAAGGAAGGGATCGGTCCTTTTGAATTTAACAACTTTACTTTTGGCGCGATAGGAGGTGCCACCAATATCAATTTACGTGCCAGCCAATATGCGGCCGGCTCAAAACTAACACTGTCAGGTAGTAACCGCAACTACATTTTGCGTGGAATGTATACTTATTCTACAGGTCTGATGAACAATGGTTGGGCATTTACCGGATCATTGGGTTATCGCTGGGGTAATGAGGGAAATATTGAAGGAATCAAATATAATTCTTTTTCTTACTTCCTCGGTGCGGAGAAAGTATTCAACGAACGCCATAGTCTCTCTTTGGCAACTTGGGGAACACCGACAGAGAGAGGACAGCAAATGGCGGCAACCGAAGAAGCTTATTATTTAGCGAACAGTCATTATTATAATCCGAACTGGGGATATCAGAATGGAGAAAAACGAAATGCACGTATTGTACGTCAGTTCGAACCATCGGCTATTGCTTCATGGAATTTCACCATTGATGATAATAAGAAGTTAGTGACAAGTGCCGGATTCAAATATTCCAACTATGGGAAAAGTGCTCTAGGCTGGAATGGTAATGCGGCCGATCCACGCCCGGATTATTATAAAAAGTTGCCTAGCTCAATCTTTGATGTATGGGAATCTGTTCCTACTGCCGATGAATTGCAGCAGTTTAATGAAGTTACAGATAATTGGAAAAATAATAAAGCTTATCGTCAGTTAGATTGGGATGCTCTTTATTTTGCCAATAAACAGGCGAATGCATTAGGTAAAGAGACACTTTATTATGTAGAAGAACGTCATGATGATCAGTTGGCTTTCAACCTTAGTTCGGTATTCAATCATCAATGGAATGAACACAACAGCTACATTGCGGGAGTTGCCGTGAATACAACCAAAGGTATGCATTATAAAAAAATGAAGGATTTGCTGGGCGGACAGCTTTATACTGACGTCGACAAATTTGCAGTGCGCGATCATGGAGCTAGTTCCAGTATGGTGCAAAATGATCTTGATAATCCTAACCGCCGTATTGGTGAAGGTGATAAATTTGGTTATGATTATAACATCTATGTGAATAAGCAGAGTGCATGGGTGCGTTATCAGGGTAACAATGGCGGGTCATTAAACTATTTTGCTTCCGGTAAGATAGGATCTACACAGATGTTCCGCGATGGATTGATGAGAAACGGACGTGCTCCGTTGAAATCACTTGGTAGCAGCGGTACGGCTAAATTCCTTGAAGGAGGTATAAAAGCCGGTTTGAATTGGGCTATCAATGGTAACCATTCCTTCACGTTGAATGCCGGATATGAAGAACGTGCACCGTTGGCCTATAACTCTTTTATTGCTCCACGTATTAAGAATGACTTTGTGAGAGACTTGAAAACAGAGCGCATCATTGGTGGTGATTTGACTTATAACTTCAACACTCCATGGGTGATGGGACGTTTGACTGGTTATTACACTCGCTTCCAGAATCAGGTAGAAATGGATGCTTTTTATAATGATAGCGAAGCACGTTTCACTTATCTTTCTATGAATGGCATTGAAAAGGAACATTGGGGAATAGAAGCAGCGGCTACCTTTAAGTTGACAAGCGAACTTTCATTGACGGCTATCGGTACTTGGAGTGAGGCTAAATACACCAATAATCCGGATGCTGTATTGACATATGAAAGTGAGAATGAGTCAAACCTCGATCGTGTTTATGCTAAAGGTATGCGTGCTAATGGTACTCCGCTTTCTGCTTATAGCCTTGCTTTGGATTATAACGTAAAAGGTTGGTTCTTCAATTTGACCGGAAACTATTATGATCGTGTATATATCGATTTCTCAAGCTATCGTCGTCTTGGCAGCGTATTGGATAAAAATGGTGCCGGCGTAGATGCTAATGGAAATCCGGTTCTCCATGTACCGGGTCAGGAGAAACTGGATGGTGGATTTATGTTGGATGCTTCCATCGGAAAATACATTCGTTTACGCAATGGAAAGAGCATTAGCCTTAATTTGAGTTTGACTAATATCTTGAACAATACAGATTTGCGTACAGGTGGTTTCGAACAGAACCGTGATGATAATTACAAAGACGGTGACGCACGTGTTTACAAGTTTTCTAAGAACTCTAAGTATTTCTACGCATTCCCGTTCAACGCTTTCTTGAACATTGGTTATAGATTTTAAGAATGTGTAGTTATCAATCCAAAACAATAAGAAAGGAAGAAACAATTATGAAGAAATTACTATCTATATTATGTACCGGATTGCTGCTATGTGGCGCAGGTCTCACTTCCTGTGAGAACTATGATGATCCGGTGACGGGAAATGCTTATGGCAATAATTCAATCCCGGAAGGACGCACCATTTCAATAGCTGCGCTGAAAGAGAAATACAATGATTTCATCGATACAAGTAAAGATACCTATACCACTATCGAAGGTGAAACGCGCATTGAAGGAGTGATTACCTGCGATGACGAAAGTGGGAACTTATATAAGAAGCTGGTGGTAGCAGATGAGACAGGTGCTATCGTTATTGGTGTTAATGCAACCGGATTGTATGCATTCTGTCCGGTAGGACAGAAAGTGGTAATCGACTGTAAGGGTTTGCAGATAGGTAGCTATCGTAAACAGGCACAGATCGGAACAGTATATAATAATTCTGTAGGCCGTATGCCGGAATATGTGTGGAAACAACATGTACGTCTGATTAATGAACCTAAATTATACTATCCAGAACTGACACCGATTGAAATTACTACTCCTGCTGATCTTGCTGCTGTAGACTTGAAAGAAGCTCCGGTACTGGTTACCTTCAAAGATATAAAACTTTCCGAAGCAGATGGAACAGCGACTTATGCTCCAGGAGATGAAGGTTCGGTAAAACGTTATTTCACTTATGCTGACGGTACGCAGAGTGGAAGTAATCTATTCCTTTATACCAGTGCTTATGCAAACTTCTCAATGGAAGTAATGCCGCAAGGTAGTGTAAATATTACAGGTATTTTGTTGCGTTACAATAACCAGTGGGAGGTTGTTGTTCGTACTTTAAGCGATATCAAACGAAATAATTAATTCAATTAACACATATAATTATGAAAAAGATTCTAAATGCTTTATTCTTGACACTGCTTGCGGTGTTCACATTTAGTTCATGTAGTGATGTACCGGCTCCTTATGATATATTGGGAGAAGGTGATGTTCCGGGACTGACGGGTGATGGTACGAAAGAGAATCCATATAATATAGAAGCTGCACAACAGAAACAAGACGGTTCCATAGCTTGGGTGCAAGGATATATTGTGGGTGCTATAGAAAATGTATATGATGATAAAGGGGAATTTGCAGGCAATAAGGCCAGCTTTACAGCTCCTTTTAATATAACATCTAATGTTCTGATTGCTGAAAGTCCAGATGAAACCAATGAAAGTAAATGCTTGCCGGTTAAAATAAAAAATGGTAGTGATTTAGCCAATGCTTTAAATTTGAAAGATCATCCTGAAAATAAAGGAGGAGTCTTATTGATTCAAGGTGAGTTAAGTGCTGGTTTTGGAAAAGCAGCATTAATAAATACAACAGCTGCAGTATTTAATAATAAAGAGATTGGCGAAGAACAAGGTGGAGAAGATTTAGATCCTGATAATCCTCTGGGATTAGACACATCAGTAGCTCCAGTAGTAGATTTATCTAATAATTTTGACGATGTTCAACATCAGGCAGATTATTCAAAAGCTGGTTGGATTAATAAGGCTGTTAAAGGGAATAGAATTTGGCAGGGTGCTATTTATGATCCTCAAAAATATTTGGCAGCTTCAACTTATGGGGTAAATAGTGGTGAGACAGCAGAATATTGGTTTGTCACTCCTTATTTTACAGTTAGTGCAGATAAGCAATTTACTTTTAAAGCTACTGTAAATAAGTATTCTGAAACAATGTCTCTGAAGGTATTCTTCTTGCAGATGAAAGATGGTAAAATGGAGCGTCATGAAATATCTGTTACTGGTATTCCTACTACTGGTACATATCAATGGACAAGTGATTTAAAGGTAGATTTAAGTACTTATACTGGACAGAATGGTTTTGTTGGTTTCCAGTATATGGCAACACGAGGTGAAGAGGTACAAACTTACGGAATTGATGACATTTTGTATGGTGAAGGAGGTGGAGAAGTTCCAGGGCCGGGAGAAGGTACTGAACTATTTGCTAATGGAGGTTTTGAAAACTGGGCTGATGGATATCCGATGGGGTGGAAGTCCGCATCTACAGCAAGCAATGCAACTCTTGAACAGTCTACTGATAAACGTAGTGGTGCATATTCTGTTTTGGTAAAGGGCGATACGCAAAATAAGCGCCTTGGCAGTATAGAAATGACATTGAAGGCTGGTACTTATGTGTTTTCTGCTTATTTTAGGGCTGCTACGATAGATAATGCGAGCGCCTGTTTAGGCTATGTACCGATTGATGAAACAGGTAAGGTAGGAAATTATGTATATGATGATTATGTAAATGATATAACTAGTGCAGATTGGGTTACGAAAAGTTTTACATTTACTTTGGCTGCAGAACAAAAAATATGTTTAGTTGTTATGAACTCTAAAAACCCAGGAAAAGATTTGTTGATAGATGATGCAAGTTTGAAAACTGAAGATGGAGGTATTGTAGGAGGTGGAGGAGTAGACCCGGAGCCAGAACAAGGTAATTTGGTGACTAATCCAGGATTTGAAAATTGGACTGGGGCTTTACCTACGGCATGGGATAATGCAACTTACAATACTGGTATCACCAAAGAAGCGTCAATAGTGCACGGAGGTAACTTTTCCGTGAAACAGGATGCGACAGCTACTAATAAACTTCAACAGGAAATAACAATTGAAGGAGGAAAAACTTATCGAATATCATATTGGTATTTGGATAATACTCCAAATGCAAGAACTCGTCCATGGATATTTTGGGTAGATGGAACTACTACTTTGAATGATCATGTTAATGATTTACGTCCTAGTACTTATTCTGTTGATAATGTAGAGTGGCAACAGTATTCTAAAACATTGCTAGCACCAGCTACAGCAAATAAATTACGTTTTGAGGTGAGGACTTATAAAGAAGGCGATAATTCTGGATTTATTTATTTTGATGACTTTGAAGTTGTTGAAGTGAAGGAATGAGATACATTTTATGACAATAAATTAATTGCAATCTTTTTAATCTAAGTTTAACATCTCTCTTGTTCTATTCTTATCCTGAAAAGAAGAATGAGAGAGATGCTAATTTTATGAGTTTCTCATATTTGTTTGTGAAGCTTGCATGGCTTATTTTATTTGTAGATATAATTTCGTCCATTTGTTTTTGTTTGATTATAATAATACAATATATGAATTATAGATTTTTATATTGGGGGGTGAGTCTGTTATGCATAAGCTTCTGTGCTTGTGATAAAGATGAAAATAACAACTCCAATAATTTCGCCACCGGCATCGTAGAACTCCCAGCCTTACGCAATGGTGCAAACGATGTGTTTGTAACACACTCTACTACTTTCAAAGGGCAGAAAGTAACCTCTTTCAGTATGGAATACGATAAGAGTAAGAAACATTCCCGTTGGATTGCCTTTCGATTTGACAATCAAACAAAGCAACAAAATGTATCACGTAGTGATGAGCCTTTTGATGCAGATCCTGCTATCGGCTCACAATACCAACGTGTGCAGGCAGATTTTGGAAAACAAGGTTATAATAGAGGGCATCTTTGTGCTTCTGCCGACAGACTTTATTCGCGTGAGGTAAATGAACAGACTTTTTATTACACTAATATGAGTCCTCAACGAAATAAATTTAATACAGGTATTTGGTTGACTTTGGAGGGACAGGTGCAATCATGGGGACGTAGCTGCACATCTTCAGATACCTTATATGTGGTAAAAGGAGGAACGATTGATAAGGAAGATCAGAGGATATATTAGTAACGACCGTAGCAAGCCCATTCCTAGATATTATTATATGGCTTTGTTGTTTAAAAAAGGAGATTCATTCAAAGCGATCGCTTTTTGGATGGAGCATACCGACTCTCCGAAATCAACAAAGTTAGTTGACTATGCATTATCAATAGACGAACTGGAAGAAAAGACAGGAATCGATTTCTTCCCGAGTCTGAATGATAATTTAGAAAATGCGCTTGAGGCTACGTATTCAACAAAAGCGTGGCCGGGATTGGAATAAGATCACCACGTTAATAATAACAGACTCTTTGTCAAGGCGGGGTATACTTCAGGATTCTACTACCCATTTTTCGATATTACGGGTTTTCTCACTGAAGTTAATCCCTATCTTGAATAGTTTCCGTCCATCCGCTTCGAAAGGTAGCGCATAGCGTTTGTCATTAATTTGCTGCAAAGCCTCTTCTGCTGTTCCGTTTAGCTTGAATTCCATAATATAAATGAATTTGTCTGTTTGCAGAATGAGATCTACACGTCCGTTATTGGTGTGGTATTCCACTTTGGTATAGAAACCAACCAATTTGAAAACAATGAAAAGTACGTTCTCATAATGTAGTTCCTGCTCCCGGATTACTTCGTAAGTCGTATCGGCAAAGAAACTCTGCAGGCGGTGGAAGAAAGAATCATAATCTCCCGTTTCTACTTCACGGACGAATTTTTGAACTTCAAATGGGGATTCCACCTTATTCACATTCGCGTAAAAAGGAAGCAGAAAGCGAATGAATCCTTCTTCTACTTCACGGTTGGGGAAACCTAAACGGTATATGCCAAAACGTTCGTCATATCCTTTAATGGTGAGGTATCCGCTTTGGTAAATCACTGGAATCGGGTTGGTTGATTCGGAGTCGATGCTATTCAGTACTTGTGCATCAGTTTCTTCGTGTGCCATCCGTTCCAGATCATAATGATGCTTTTTTAGTAACTTAACCAGATAGGTAGGTGTCCCCGTCTCAAACCAATAACTGCCGAATTCTTTATATTTGAAAGCGTTGAGCAGACTAAACGGATTATATATACCGATAGAATTATGTGTAAAATGATAGCCATCATAATATTCTTTTAGTTTTGTACAGAGCTTGTCATACGACAAACCTTGCGTCTCTGCAAACTCATGAAGTTCGATATCTAAGTTTTCATGAAGCTCCTGATCGCTGACACCGCAGATTTCAACATAATCTTTTCGCATTGAGATGTCATCCAAATTATTCAAGTCGCTAAACACACTGACTTTGCCAAACTTTGTAACGCCGGTCAAGAACGCAAACTTTATATAGCCATCCATTGTTTTGAGTGCCCCATAGAAAGGTTTTAAAGTGTCCCGGAATTGTTTTTGCAATTTTTCGTTGCCGATGGCTTGCAACATGGGCTTATCATATTCATCTACCAAAATAACTACGCGTTGTCCTGCCTGCTTGCAGGCGCGTTCTATGATACCGGCAAAACGCAGGGAAAATGAGCGTTCGGATGGCTCGGCACCATAGAGCTTTTCCCATGCAGTCAACGATTTTTCGAGTATATTATCCAGACTTTCCGGCGTATCATATTTTTCGATATTAAGGTCCAGATGTAGTATCGGATATTTAATCCAATCCTTTTCCAACCTTTCTACAGCCAGTCCTGTAAACAGTTCTTTTTTTCCTTGAAAATAGGCTTCAAGAGTAGAGATGAGCAGACTCTTTCCGAAGCGGCGCGGGCGGCTTAAGAAATAGTAACTACCGGTTTTTACCATTTGATACATCAATGCCGTTTTATCAATATATAAATAGCCGTCATTACGAATCTTTTCGAAATTCTGTATGCCAATGGGATAAATTTTAGTGCTCATATACTCCGGTTTTATAAATCAATTACACAAAGGTAATAAATTTCCGGGTACTTCATTGCTTTTAAAAAGAGGAAAGTATAAGTATAGTTGCTTTTAACTGAATGAAGTGTAGAAAACAGTACATACTGTATACATTAACTTCCCGTTTCCAGGCGGGGAACTGTCGTTTCCGGCATTAGAA
>OBKR01003262.1_pt1 | contig 10644 bp, 9 predicted proteins | sample 1518991 | NCBI WGS metagenome assembly OBKR01 (sample SAMEA2452117, study PRJEB22498) | human gut metagenome | biome: human feces; feature: human gut; material: feces | place: Australia | collected 2012
CCAGACGACTTCCGCATAGACGTAAATCACGCCGTTCGTCGCGGGTACATTTACTTCGGTCACGTCGCTCGTCATTTCATTGGTCGCATTTGTATCTCCCGTTTCCGTTCCATACCACAGCTTAATGTCAAACACCGCTTCTACTTCGGTCTGAGTCGGGATTCCGTCCGTCCCGACGCCCTGCGTTCCGTAAGCGGCTCCGCAGGTAAGCGTTTCCGTGCCGAAAGTAAAGGTCACCAGGGCATCCACGTCACCCTTATTTTCGATCGTAGCCACCAGCACCTTTCCGGTAGAATGTGTGCGGACCGTATCAACATACGCATCCATCGAAGGAGACAGTTTACTGAAAGTCGCCTCGGCGGTATCGGTAGTATTTTTAACGTCCCACTTCGCTACCTGTATGGTCGCCGTACCCGAGCCGCCGCTGGTATAACGCGCAAACGTGCTTCCGAGGAAACAGCAGCTGATCAGCGTCAGCAACACGACCGAGAAAAACAGTTTGGAAAAAATTCCTCTTTTTTTCGTCATTTTTATTTCTCCTGCCTATATTTTTATGTAAACTTCGTTCCGAGCGTGGGTCCGGAACGATTGTTACCTGTCCCATATTGCCGTTACGGGGACATACCGCCGATTACGGACTTTTTGTCCTTTTTCACTGCGGCGGCTCGGTTCTTCCGCCCGCCCCCTCCGGGGCTTTACCCGGCGATTCCTCTTCATTTGCGGCCGGTTCCGCAACCAGCTCCGAAACGGGCGAGGGCCTTTCCGTTTCCGCCCCGTCATTTTCCGAAACCAAGGCGCGCAGGCGCTCGATTTCCGCCTCCTTTTCGCGCAATTCCTGCGCCTTTTCCGCTTTCACGCGCCGATTATACAGAGAGATTCGCAGTGCATCAAAAAGTATATAAAGAACTACCGGAATGCCAACAAACACCAGAATTCCCGCGGGAGTCTGCATGAACAGGGAAAATTCGCCCAGCCCTTCAACGCTGCCGACGCATTTGCCGACAACGTTTTCCACGGGAATGGCACCATCCGTAACGGAATTGGAATCCCCTTGCGTGACAAACGATACAATTTTTCCCGATTCGTCGCGGTGGATTGCTATAATCCGGTGGGTCACATAAACATCGGAAGAAAGAAAGGTGATGATCTCCCCTTCTTTCAGCGAATCTGTTTCCCCCTCTTTCAGAATTCTGACAAAAATAAGCGCACCTTTTCCGAAACTGTCCGGCTCCTCCCCTTCCATGGATCCGGATGTGACCGCCAGCGGAGCAATCCCGAAAATTTCAGGCGGCGTATCGCGATTCAAGCTCCCATTAATGATCAATGTCAGATTAATTGCCAGAATCGGCAGCAAAATCACGGCAATGACCGACATCAGGATTATTTTTATTTTTTCTGCTTTATTTTTCATTTTATTCCCCCAATGGGTTTTGAACAATTTTATAATAGCATATTTATACAAAAACAACCACCGTTTTTGAAAGAATTCAAGCAACCGTAACAAATCGTAACAATTTGAGGACACTTGATTTTTTTATAAAAATATTATATAATTACAATGCCTTACCGAAAAACAGGCCGATGCCTGAGTAATTCAAAGAAAAAAATATCGGAGGTTGTCGTTTGACTGAGAATATTATCAACAGAAGAATACTTTTTGTAGAAGATGATTCCCGACTTCTCAGTGAGATGGTAAACTGGTTCCGTGAAAAGGGAAATCTCGTCTGGGGCGCAGATTGCCTACGCGAAGCAAAAACTATTTTGGAAAATGTACAGCCGGAAATGATTGTGCTTGATATTATCCTGCCCGACGGCTCAGGACTGGAATTATTAAGAAACCTGCCCTCTCTTCCGCCTGTGATTATTTTGTCCGATCTCGGAAATGAAGAAAATATTTTAGAAGGATTTCAGGCCGGCGTTGTGGATTATGTCGTCAAGCCCTGCTCCATGCGCCTTCTGGAAGCAAGAATGAACCTTCGTTTCCTTCCGCAAAACGCATGTGTTTCGGTTTATGGCGGCCTGAGCCTGAACAGTTGCAAACGTTCTGTTCACTATTTCGGAAAACCCGTTCCGCTCACTTCGAGCGAATTCAATATTCTCTGGTTTCTGATGCAGAATCCAGGGCAATTCTTCTCCGCAGACGAAATTTACGAACAAGTATGGTCGGCACCGAGCCTGCAGACCACAACTATACGCAGACATCTTTCCACTCTTCGGCAAAAACTGAAAGAATTATCCAAAGAAAACATCATCCGAACAGAATTCGGAAAAGGATACGCATTCTTTCCGCAAGGAGATTTAACATGAAGAAATCCGGCAAGATACGTTATGGCATCCTCGGAGCGACATTTCTCTTCTGCACAGTAATGGTCATGATTTTACTGTTTGGAATTCCTTCTTTGCACCGCTCTCCTTCCGATACAGAACTGATAGGAACAGATGGTAACAACGTTGCCTCCGTATCGATCCTCGACCTGACCGACCTCAGCGTTCTCACTTCCGTCAACTACACTCCCGACAAATTTTTACAGCCAAATCAACAAATACAAGGCACGCCGATCGACTTGACACAAAAGCACCAATTTGCCCTAAAAGGTACTTTTGTGTTTATCATTCGAAACCTTGACCCTTTTTCTCCCGATTTTACCGCCGAAGCCCAGTCTTTGAACCCTTATCTGCAAGGAGATGGTTCCTGGCATTTCACGTTATATATCCCGCGAATCTGGTCCGCCTGCAACGTCTATGTAAAATCTGTTCTTACACAACGGATCGGGGAAATTTCAGATTATAACTTCATCGAGTACACAGAATACAGCCTTGAGACGGAGTCGCACGTCAGCAGAACGGAACCTCTGTTTCTGGATCTCTCTTTTTATCCCAGGCAACAGGCAATTTCCCCCGAACCTTTGCAGGCTGCAACCGTCGTCACTCTGCACTATGAATCCACAAGCGTCAAAGAAGCAGGATTAGAAGGTTATCCTTTGATCGGTTCAGATTCTGCTGTGCGCAATTCCGTACAAAGCGATCAAACGCTTTCCACAATTTTGTATGTTCTTGCCGCGCTGATCACGGCCATGTTTATTTTTGTCTGTTTTCTCAAAAAAACACTTTCTTTTTTGCCCCACCTCTGCATTGTCTTAGGCATTTTTGGTTTTCTTCTTTCCACCTATATTCTGACTACGTCCACATTTTTCCCTTATGTATGGAATACCTTAAAGGACGTTATGCTGGCATTTATCCTGCTTTCGGCATTTCACATTGTGCGCGACAAAAAATATTTCTCCGCATGGCTGATCATTACCGTGCTGATCTCCCTTTTCGGAATTTCCATTCCGATTCTGGAAATTCTGCCGTTTGATTTTTCTGCATGGGAACCGATGTATAAAATCATTGCCACTATTTTCTTTTCCTGTGCGATTTTGGTTTTTGTCGCCCTGTCCGCAAAACAAGACAATTCGAACATCGTCTATCTGGTGAACCCTCTTCTTGTCGGTATTCTGGGAATTTTTGCCTGCCTGCCCAATGTCAATTTGTTTGCGGTCTTCAATCCGACATTCTGGATGTGCGGCATTATTCTCTTTTATACCACCTATCTTGGCGGATGCGTGTTTATCCGACAAGAAAAAAAACTCAACTACCTCACCAAAAACCTGCAATCTGAGGTACAAATTCAAACCAGGGAAATGAAAACCATGATTGAAGAGCGCGATCAGCTGCTGCGATATGTTTCACACGACATGAAAAAGCCTGTTACCAGCATGGAAAATTTGCTGTGTATTCTCAGGCAAAGAGAATCAGACCCGGAATTGCGCAAAACACTGGATATTCTTTGTCATAAAGCAAACGAACTGACGCGGAACTTCAAAGACCTGGCTTCTTATTCCAAAAATAATTTTGCAGCGGAAAATTCCAGAATTTTCGATTTGAATGAATTGTTTGAGCGCGCTTCAGAAGATTTCGGACCGGACTGTACGGCAAACGGAATTCTTCTGAAAGTTTTCCCCTGCAGCATCTCCGTCTACGCAAAATACAGCAATCTGTATTCCGTGATCAGCAACGTCATCATGAATGCAATCGAACACTCCGAATGTCAGCACATCTGGATTGCCGCCGTCAAAAAGAAAGATATCTGCAACCTTTCCATCACTGACGACGGAAAAGGAATCAGCGAAAATCGTGATATCTTCCATCCCTATTATTCGGGCGAATCCTCTGAAAACAACACGGGAATCGGGCTTTATATTTCCAAGAACTTCATGCAATCCATGAACGGCGATCTCACTTACCGGCAGGAAAACGGAAAACTTACCTTCTTTATCACATTGCCGCTCGCCTGAGTCATAAAATATTTCCGGGATTTTGTCTGCTCCGCGCTCTTCCCAACCATTTTTCATGCCGGCTTTGCTTTTTAATTTCTCACGGAGCCGATTTCCAAAACGACATTTATTATTGGAAAATTTAAATTTATTTCAATCAAAATCAACGATTACCCCCGGATGTTTGCTGGAATCTGCAAAAAAGTAAATTATATCCGTGAAACCCGAAATCAGACAAAGCAGTACTTTTCTTCGGTTGCCGAACTTAATCTTCCGTTCGGCAATTTACTGCAAAATAAAAAAATACCCGCTGTGCTCCAAGCCTCAAAGCACAACGGGCTTATTTTTATTCAGATTTTCCGAAGCATTTCAAAATCTACTGAAATTCCTTTCTGCAAGTATCACAAGCCGAATATAAGCGATTCCCCGGGAAGAGCTTTCCACTGTCGCCTTATCGGTGCATCCTTATACAACAAACTATCTTCCCCTGTCCGATCAGGTATTTTTCATCACGACTGACTCGACATTGTCGGCAATCGACTCCGCCGCGTCGAAGCAGTTTTCAAAATTCCGGTAAATATCCCGCCATTCGATGACCTCGCGCGTGGACTTTGCATCCTTGGCCAGCTGGCGCACCGCTTTTTCATACAACCGGTCGCCCTGTTCTTCCAGATCGTTGAGTTTGATAATAATTTCGCGCAGTTTCTCGGATTTTTTGAAATTGGGGAACTCTTTCAACAAAACGACGACATTTTCACAACATTCGATAATGAGATCGGTAAAAGCGCCGGTATCGGGCCGTAAAGTCTGAACATCCGCCATATACAAAAATGCCAGAGTACTTTCCACGCTGTCGGTGAGATTATCCGCCACATGCGAAAGTTTGAACAAATCGTCGCGATCAATAGGCGGCAAAAATTCCTTGACAAGGGCCGTCGTCAGATCGTGTTTTTCCATATCGCACTTATGTTCGAGGGCGTGCATCTGTACACGCTGTTCATGTAAATTTTCCGGATGGAAATCGGACAACAGCGCTTTGAGAAGGTTTGCTTCTTCCAGCGCGTAAAGAGACATATTGACCAAGCTCTCGAAATAATCGAAATTTTTCTTTTTGGTTTTCATAAAAGCCGCTCCTATGTATGTATTTTCAGAAAATAAAGATGAACAGTTTCGTCATCAGAAATCCGATCAGACCGCAACCGGGAAAAGTCATCAGCCAGGTGAGCACCATTTCCTTCGCCACCCCCCAGTTGACCGACCGGAATCGCTTCGCCGCACCAACGCCCATAATCGCCGTCGTCTTCGCATGCGTGGTGGAAACCGGCATACCGGTTAGCGAACACACCAGAAGCCCCGCCGTCGCGGAGATATCCGCCGCAAAGCCCTGATATTTTTCCAGCTTCACCATATCCATTCCGACCGACTTGATAATTTTCATGCCGCCGATCGACGTTCCGAACGCCATGACCAGCGAACAGAGCACCATCAACCACATCGGCACGCTCACCGCCTGCATCGCCGTATTTCCGTCGGCCAGAGCCAGCCCCAACAGGAATACGCCCATAAATTTCTGTCCGTCCTGCGCCCCGTGCATAAACGCCGTACCCGCCGCCGCAACCACCTGGCCTTTGTCAAAAAAGGAATTGGCTTTCCGGTAGTTCGCCCGTCGACAGAGCTTCTGAATAAGTTTGGTGACCAGATACCCGAGCACAAAACCGATGACAAGCGAAAACACGAGCCCGAACAGCACCTTGGCCCATTCGGATCCGTTCACGCCTTCGAGATTGCCGTGCATGGCAATGGCGGCACCCGTAAGCCCCGCAATGAGGGCATGGCTTTCGCTGGTGGGGATTCCGAACGCCCAGGCGAGCACCGCCCATACGACGATGGCAAACATCGCCGCGCAGAGCGCAATCAGCGCCGCGTGCGCGTCCGCTCCGAAATCCACCATATTATAGATGGTTTCCGCCACTTTCGGCGAAAGCATCGTCATCACGAATACGCCCAGGAAATTACATACCGCCGCCATGGCAATGGCAAGTCGCGGCCGCATCGCGCGCGTCGTCACACAGGTGGCAATCGCGTTCGGCGCATCCGTCCAACCGTTGACGAGAATCACGCCGAGGGTCAACAACACCGTCACCCACAAAACGGGCGATCCGGAAAGCTGATGAATAAACTCTGATAGTGTCATATCTTCCGATTCCTCTTCCTCTGCTTACAATTTTTTCTTTGTCTCTTTTGCATTTGTATCGGCATTTTCCTGTCGTATACATCTGTAACTTACAACTGTGCCAAACTCGTATATTCCATGTAAAATTATTGTAACACATTTATAAAAAAATTCCAAATGTTTGGCAAGAAAAAAAGAAAATTTGTTGTAACAAATTTGTAATAAAATTGTAAAATTCCCCTTATTTTTTCGTCCGTCTTTTTCTCGCGCTATCCTGTTTCAAAAATCGAAAAAAAATCCCCGTCGCCAAAAGGAAAAATACGACTCTCCTGTAAATAATAAGACTTTTAATGGTATAATTACGACTTTTAATGGTATAATTACGACTTTTTAGAATATAAAGGGCCTGATTTATCCAAATGCGCACAAGTTTGCAACAACTCACAGACCGCTTAAAAAGTCCCCGGAAGTACCGCGAAAAAAGAGTGAAACCGCAAGACGCCGACAGAAAATCAAAAGCTGAAAAACCAACGAAGTTCAAAAAAAGACGCCTTCCGCTCTTACGGAAAACGTCTTTTGCCAAGATACTTTTGTAACTTTTTACAACTCAGTTTTTCTTATATCCCAATACAGCGCTGACGCCTGCAAGCACGCCGCCGATCGACGCAAGGATGGCGCCGACCGCCCAGGTGTATTTCCCGGACACCCAATCCCCAAAAGAGAATTCCGCATTCTTGGAACAGAACATAATCGTAAACACGATCATCAGAATGACAGACACGACGGTGAGAAGCCCCGCAAGCCCTGTGATCGGACGAAGAATACCCATTTTCAGGAACTTCACGAGCACCAAAAGAGCGGCGCTGACGATGGAAAGAATCATGGTTATGTAAGCAAACGCATTCATTGCCCCGAACATTTCCAGCTGTTCCGAATACTCTGCCAGTTCCTTCAACGTACTGCCCTCGGAACCTCCGCCGACCACGGAATCGACCACATATTTCACCCAGTCCGTAAACACGCCGATTGCTGCCAGCACGGCGCCGACCACCGCCACCGCCATCAAAATCAAGCCAAACAAAGAAGCTGTCTTTTTCTTAGCCATATAACCTCCGCGGGAAACGTATAGTGTTATATTTGAAAATGTTACGTTTCCCTTCTTTCCTCTATTATACGACACCCCCGCGGATTTGTCAACCCTTTGCGCGAAAAAAAAGATTTCCCGCCGCGTTGCCGAAATCCCTGCCCCCGGCAAACCATTGTCTCCTCCTTAAAAAGAGCCGTTGCCTTCCGAACTCAGTGCAGAAAATCCCGCAAAAAGCGGCTTTTGCCTCGACATAAAACCGAGAGACAAAAGCCGCAAAAGATATTTTTATAAAGACATTTTTATATTGTCGGACAGCGTACCGGGCACCCGGAAAGTTTATTTTGTCACGTCTTTTTCCGCAAACGCGAGCAAATCCGCATAGACCTCTTCTTTCCCGATTTCGTTTAGAATCTCATGCCGCATCTGATGATACAGTTTCCCCGAGACATTCCGGTAACCCACGTCCCGCAAAAACTGCTGAGAAGCAAACCATTTCTCCTCGCTGATCAGCACGGCGTCGTCGCTGCCGGACACAAACAGAATGGGCAGAGACGGATTGCGCACTTCATATTTCCCGGCATTGTAAGTGCTCTGCATCAGGCGGAACAGATTTTCATACCCGTTGCAGGTAAAGATAAAGTTACACTTGGGATCGGCATTATATGCCTCCGTCACTGAGCGGTCGCGCGTCAGCCAGCACGCCCGCCCTTCGCCCGGAAACTTCTTGTCGCCGTTCCCCGTCGAAAGCTGCGCGAGCATCGGGCTTCTGTACCGTTCTCCTCTGGTCAGTGCAATGCTCTTTGCCAATGCCAGTCCGGCGCCCGCCAGCGAATTTTTGCTGGGAGAACCGCACACCACCAGTTTGTCGATTTCCGCATCGTGTTTTTGCAGGTAGCACCGGACGATCATCGAGCCCATACTGTGCCCGAACAGCACGACGGGAAGGCCCGGATAACGCTCTTTGGCGACCCGGGTCACCTGTACCGCGTCCTCGACGATCGCAACGGCTTTCCGGTCGCGGAACCAGCCAAGATCGGCGTCGGAGACGACGCTGGCGCCATGCCCGCGATGATCATGGGCAACCGCGACAAACCCGTGTTCGGCGAGAAAGCGCATAAATTTGTCATACCGTTCCTTTCGCTCGCACATTCCGTGCACGATCTGAAAAACGCCTTTCGGCGAGGACTCCGGCTCGTAGGCCACACAGGCGAGCGCCAGATTGTCATAGGCGGAAATTACCGTAAACGATTGGATTCTCATACTTTCTTCTCCCGTATCCGGCCTGTCTGCACAGCCGCCGGAACCCAGTTCCCGTTTTCTTCTATTGTAACGTTTTCCCGCGCCGCTGTCAAGCCCTTTCCGGGAAATAGTTGTTCTCTTTTCCTCCTTTTCCTCGCTTATATCCCCTATTTTCGGGGCCGCATTGTTTTTCACTTCCGCCCCTGTCTCCTCGGCCCGCGCAATTCTTTCGCGCAATCGGATTTCACCGGATTTGTTTGCACAGATGCGCAAACGGCCCCACTTCCGCAAAAGGCGTGACCGTGCTGTCCTCCACGACGGTATAAGGATAAATCCGCGCGCCGCTTTTGACGAGGCTCTTTCCCGAAACGGTGACATCGTGCGAGAGCACCGCGCCGCTCTCCACAAAGGAAGTGGCGTCCACATATACCCCCGACGTATTTTCGATGATGACGCCGTGGCGAAGCATCCGGCGGAGAATTTCCCGGCGCAGGCATTCGGCGACGAAAGGATAATCGACGGCGGACAAAAAGGCTGCCCCCGCTTTCAACGGGCAATACTCCGCCTCCTCAATCGCACTGTCTTCCGCCAGGATCCAACCGGCTCCGAAAAAGAGGTTTTTCCCCGTTCTTTCCGCCCTGGAAATCAGAGTTTCCACCCCCGATTTCGGAAGGCAGGTATAGGACGATCGCAAAACAACCACGATTTCCTCTCCGTCCGGAATCGCCGGAAATCCTTCCGAAATCACCGCGCCGAATTTGTCTGCATTGTGCTCTGCCAGCGTCTTTCCCAGAATCCGCACCGCATAATCGGGCGTTCCCGAAATTGAGAACAAATGCTCCTTCCAGACGTACCACCGCACATTTTTCCGCATCATCGCCTCGTCCTCCCTGTTGTCTTTTATTATTTTATGAATCCGGCCGACCGTTTGTGCGAAACGGGGTCGCAGACCGTCCGAAGCAGATTCTAACAGGAAGCCTGCTCCGATCGGAACCCGGCTCTGCGGCAAAATAAAGCGGGAAACAACTCTGCGGTGAGGCAAAGCTATCCAGGAAAAAGACAGACAGATCAGGACAAAATAAAATAATTCAGGACAAAACAGAAAGAATGCAAAAAACTGACGATCATGAAAAAACACCGGGCTTTTTCACAAAGCCCGGCGTTTGTCATCCGTAATTTTTTAATTATTCTCTGCCCCTGTCGTGCCCCATGACCAGCAGACCCTTGGTGAGAATCGGGGAAACGATCAGCCAAAGCGCGGCGGCAGCAATCAAAGAATACACGATGATGGCCCCGACGGCTCTCGCTCCGCCGAAAATCGCGGAAACAAGGTTGAAATTGAAAATTCCGAAAAGCCCCCAGTTAATGGCGCCCAACAGAACAAGGACATAAGAGATAATGTTTGCAATACGCATATTTTTTCCTCCTTATCGCAGTATGTGTACTTTGTCCCCGTTTATGCGGCTCCGAAAAAATTATTTTTTCCGGGCCCACAGCTCTGCCACGGCCGATCGGATTTTTTGTGAAAGACTACGCCCCGCCCGGCCAAGGCCGGGCGGGGCGATACTGTTCTTCCGTATTCTCTCGGTTTTATTTGCGCTTGCCGCCGTCAATCCACCGGATTTCCATTCCCTGCAACGTAAGTTCCGTCTTTTTGCCGTCCAGATCGTAAAATTCGGTGGTCTGCGGCGCATTGCTGTTGTTGACCACGGCATATTTCCCGCTGGAAGGATAATAGTGACATTCGGTGTTGACGTTGGAAGAATACACTTTCTCCAATGTCTTTCCCGCCGTCCAGCACAGCGCTTTATACAGCAGGCGGGCATTTT
>OBKR01003265.1_pt1 | contig 10633 bp, 9 predicted proteins | sample 1518991 | NCBI WGS metagenome assembly OBKR01 (sample SAMEA2452117, study PRJEB22498) | human gut metagenome | biome: human feces; feature: human gut; material: feces | place: Australia | collected 2012
CCTGCTCGTCGCCAACATCCTCATCACGCTCCTGCCACTCCTCTACTTCAAGTACTCTGGCTCCTTCGTCAGTTCCATCAGCGCCATGATGGGAGAGAACCTGCCCGTGGGCAAACTCTTCATGCCACTGGGCATTTCCTTCTACACCTTCCAGGCCATCAGCTACGCGGTCGATGTCTATCGCCGACGCTTTCCCGCCACCACGCCGCTGCTGGAATACACCTTCTACCTCACCTTCTTCCCCCTCCTCATGGCGGGACCCATCACGCGCGCCGAAGTACTCATCCCGCAGGAGCACGCCGACCCGCTGCCTCCACGCGGTCCGCTGGCCTACCAGGGCTTGTGGCTGATTCTCCTGGGCATCGTCAAGAAGGTGATCATCGCCGACTACATCGCCCAGTACAACAACTGGATCTTCGACACGCCCACCGACTACACGGGCTTCGAATGCCTCATGGGCGTGATCGGATTCTCCGTGCAGATCTTCTGCGACTTCTCGGGCTATAGCGACCTGGCGATCGGACTGGCCGCCCTGATGGGTTTCCGCCTGCAGGACAACTTCCGCTTCCCCTACCAGGCCACGAGCCTCACGGAGTTTTGGCACCGCTGGCACATCTCCCTCTCCACCTGGTTTCGCGACTACGTCTATATCCCGCTGGGGGGCAACCGCCGTGGAGAGCTGCGCACCTACCTCAACCACCTTGCCACTATGCTCATCGCAGGCGTATGGCATGGGGCCACGGGCATGTTCGTCGTCTGGGGCCTGCTCCACGGCGTGGGCCTCGTGGTCAATAAGTTTTTCCACTGCCACGTCTTCGTGCAGGTTCCGCCATCGCCCTTCGCCAAGCCGCTGGCCTGGCTGACGACGTTTGGCTATGTGGCCTTCGCGTGGATCTTCTTCCGTGCACCCTCGCCCACCACGGCGCTTCAGCTGCTCCACCAGATCTCCTCCGACTGCTCCCTGACGGAGTTCCTCCCCTTCCTCGCCGCGCGCCCCCTGTGGACGGTGCTTACCCTGGTGGCCCTGGAGCTCCACTCCGTCCGCGAGCGCGACTATCTGTGGCTGCGCGACCGCTTCGTCGCCTTGCCCTGGCTGCTGAAGCTCCTCGTGGCCCTCGTCGTCGTCCAAGCGGCCATCAACCTCAGTGGCGCCTCGGTGCAACCGTTTATCTATAGCCGCTTCTGACGCACCTCAACATAAATGACAAAACGTTTTTAAAAGATTATAGCTTATGAAAAAAAGTACTTTCCGAAGACAAGTCGTACTTGTCGTGTGGATGCTGCTCTGTGGCTTGTCCGCCCAGGCGGCCGACGAGGAATTGATCACACAACAGATCACGATCAATGCACTGGAGGCTGGCACCTTGCCACAGCGCATCAGTAGCTCTAAGAAAAACCTGATCACCAATCTCAAGATCATCGGCGAGATCAATGGTACGGATCTGAAATTTATCCGTGAAATGGCGGGAAAAGACGTAAAGGATCATAGTACCGATGGCAAACTATCGATTTTGGATTTGTATGATGCCAAATATGCTACAGGCTTTTCTCCTTTTGGGATACTGAGGAAAGAGACTTTGGTTATTGCCACACATGGCATAGTCAAGAAAACTCAGAAGACACCACTAAGGAAATTACCAAAGCAGAAGAAATAAGAAAAGAGTACTTTAATAATAAAAATAAATAGCATTATGGCACAGATGAAATTGATACCAGCAGACAATATGAAAGATAAACTTTGGGGTAGAAGAGGAACACCAGAGCGTGAAGCAATGGAAACTAAACCCAAAGAAGATGTGAATGCCTATATTGTAGGCGAATCCATACGCAAGGCTCGATTGGCACAAAACCTCACGCAAGAACAACTTGGTGAACGTATCGGTGTGCAGCGTGCTCAAATTTCAAAGTTGGAGAAAGGTACAAGTGTTATCACACTGCCAACAATGAGTCGTGTATTCCAAGCTTTGGGTATCGCAACAGCCACTCTTGATTTGGGTATTGCAGGCAAGATTGCGTTGTGGTAAGATAATTAATAAATAAAACCTGAAATATATACATCATACCCTCTAAGAAAGATGAAATACAACAATATAGATTATCAAAGATGTGTACTTATATGCATGGTCGTGATGATACACATCGTGAATTTCAGTACACTATACCCTGAGGTAAAAAACTTTATAAACTTCTTTTTCATGCAAGCGTTTTTGTTGATTACAGGCTATTTGGTAAACATCAGAAAAACGTATAAGGAATTTGCGTCTTACATCATGAAGATTCTCATTCCTTATATAATAATGGTTACCGGTTATGCTTTTGTATCAACATTACTACCAGTAAGAGATGGGGTAAACGAATTTACAATACCTATAATTCTTAATACGATATTTGTCACCTCTATTGGTCCATATTGGTTCTTGTACACAATGGCTATATGCGGGGTAATATATTATTTGACATTCAATTTGGTTGGCAAATGGAGCATAATGGGCAAATTGTGCTTATTTGCCACATTTCTTATGTTAGTCTCACAATACACTCCAGTTCTTAATTCTACGAATGCAGCTTTTTATTTCACTGGTGTCTGTTTGCGTCTGTCTGAAAAACGTCTTGATGAAATTATAAAACCATCGTTGTGGAGTATTCTGCCTTTCATAGCAATAGCAAGTTTCCCAAACTATAAAAATTGGAACTTTTTAGCGGTTACAATATTAGCATTGTCATTCCTTTCTTTCGTTCCGAAACTCATACAGAGTATCAATAACAAGAAGGTCTTGGGAATTATAGGATATATCGGAAGAAACACACTTCCTATATACCTTTTTCATCCAATATTCACAATGGGAGGCAAGTTAGCATTGCCACTATTCCATTTTGATAATTCTGGGGGGGTACATACGGTCTTCACTATTGCCGTTAGCATAATCGGAAGTATTGCTATTGCTGCAATCCTTGACAGATGTCACCTGTCTTATATTTTTGCGAGAAAAAGATTCTTACGCTAATCATATCAACGATAAAATAAAACAGGTAGAATTTGAGAATGGACAATAATACAAGGTATATTTGCTATCATGTGCAATCTGGGTAGGATTATATAAGAGTGATGTTATTGCATTGATACCCAATACTTGTTGCTTGGTGGTCACTTGAAATGTTCCCAAAATGAGAATACAATGTAATCAAAGGTTAAATACGTTAAATTATTACCCTTTCGTATCTAAACAGAATCCACACAGTCACTTTTCTACCGTTTAGAGTGTATAATACTGGTAATCAACTAATAATACATTCTTTATCTGTGAAGGTTTGACGAGCGTAACACTTTCTCCCAGCCTCACCTTTATGGACTCCGGAGCCTTTGCCTATTGCAGCAATTTATCTACCCTGATCATTCCTTCGGGGCTCACATCGCTCAGCACATTGAATGAAGGTAGCATTTTCGTAGATTCAGGCATAAAATCCGTCTATGTCGCTTGGCCGACTCCCGTTCCTGCGGGTCAATTCTTCTACGGTTTCGATGTGAGCCAATCCACGCTGTATGTACCCCAGGGGACAAGACAGGATTACTGGGTTGCAGCGGTTTGGGAAGACTTTGGCGACATCCAAGAGTATGAGATTTCAGCCGTCAACCAGCCTGCCCACCATAGCGAGGCCAAGGAAGTCTCTCGCTACTCGCTGGACGGCCAACGCTTGACTACTCCCGTCAAGGGTCTCAACATCGTGAGGTATAGCGACGGCACCATCAAGAAAGAAGCCGTCCACTAACCGTTTTCTCCCAGCAGGAAACATACTCAAAACATGCAAGGATAGTCCGCCATAACTTCTATTTTAAGACATAGTTATGGCGGACTTTTGACCCCAATCCCTTTAATCATTCTAAATCACTATTAGATATTTCAATGCTTGATAATTTCCGTCATAATCGACAGTATTTGCAACATGGACTGCCGCAGCCTTCATTGTTTGAATGGCACTGAGAACTCACTCTTTGAGGGCCTCCAAGCCTGTTTTTTGCGAAAACGAGACAAAGAAGTCCCCTTAGAAACTTCATTACGGTTTAGCGAAGAAGAAAGCCCCACCTACAACCATGCGGGCGGGCTTGTTGCCTGCTCCGCAATGGCTGTTCCTCAAACGCTTGTTGTATTCTTTTTCGATCTTGGTCTCGGGAAGACAGTCGCCAAGTTTGACCCAGCGGTTGGACTTGCTCGATCCCGAGAGAGCCTCTTGGAGTTTATGTTATGGTCGTTTCATTGCGTCCTGCTCTAAGGAAAGGCTTCAATCACACGCTTCACCATGTACCCACCACGTATCGTCCTCCCTTCCAGCATATATCGACCTCATATTGTTTCCGTATTGTTTCCGTATTGTTTCCGCTTCCGGAAGCGAGAACGATAGGAGAACGATAGGAGAACGATACGGGATCAATACGGGATCAATACGGGATTGATACGAGAACGATACGAGAACGATACGAGAACGGTCTTTTCCGACTCCCATCCGAAGTTATTGATAAGAAATTTAATCTTTTTATCATTATTCCTTTTGATTATATTTTACATTTCAACCACTAGTCTCTTCGAGCCGTTTATGCCAAGAAGCTAGGCTCACCATTTGCCCTGGCGCAGCCACTATACAAAGATAACCTCCCGTCCAGCCGTACGCAAGTCGATTAGCATGAATTAACGCCCCATTAACTATTCCTTCGTATCCATTTAACAAAGCCCATCCCAGGCCAAAGCCTTCATTGCGGTCTTACCTCATGCCCTTCCTCCAGCTTTATCCGCCCAAAGGTTGCTATCTCCAATCTCTGTCAGCAACCAAGAGACACATATTATAACTTGTCAAAATAGCGAACAAACAAAACTGTCAAGTTTGAGAATCATTTACAACAAAGGCCACCGAGACCCAAGGAGTGTTGGCCCTCTTAGTCTGCTGAAAACGGAGGATATCCACCCACCCCAAATGGTGATATCCGTTCACTTTTCTGGATCTTTATTCCAATGTCTATGCAAAATAAATCATTTCTGTGGGATTCTGTACTTTTAGGGGAGCACCTGCAAATGCCTGTGTCAAGCATAGATGTTTGTTAGCCTAAACAGGATGAATTAACATCAACAACCCCATGCAACTGTGCTTTGAAGAGTTTAATCTTAGCGTTAAGAGACTCAACAGAGACATTAGTGGCCCCAATTCAGGATAATAACTTCCTCTCTGAGGATGGAATACAGCTGGTGACAGGGTTGCGCGTAAACATGAAAAACAAGCTGATGCCGTTCTATGACAGAATAATCTCTTTCGATTCTTTATATACACCCCATGTCTGATGGCATGGGAAGAGAACTCGCGTATCTGTCTTCACATGCAACTAATCGCTATTTTATCCCGAATTGGGGCAATCTTTGTAAATTTTCAAGATCGTGTAAAAAAACACAAGATGAAAATTCTTTCGTTTGCTTGTTTTTTATTAAATTTGCAGAGGATTTTAGCCTTCAACGCATAACAGATTAAATGCCACAATAAAATGGAAAGAAAAATCACAAAATGCTTTTCTCAACGAAAAGCTGACATGACTGTGACAAATGATTGCAGCATTGTCAAAGACAGATGCAATATGTTGCATATTGACTCATTGGTGTCAAAGGCAATGATGCTTTTTGTTTTCCTGACTTTCTCGTTTGCAACACTTGCTGCAAAGTCACATATTACGGACACGAGATATGACATCGAGGGGGTTGAGACAGGACTACAAGGAACCTATCTTGTCAAAGTATATGTCTATACCAAGAAGTCTTCTGTAACCACGGAGGAATTCAAGTTTGCCGCAGTCCATGGAGTTATATTCCGTGGTTTTGAGAGGAAAGGGTTTGGAGCACAAAAACCGATCGCTAACGCAGAGGCAGAAACGCAACATGCAGATTTCTTCAATGCTTTTTTCAACAATGGGGACTACACCGCGTACGCCCGGGTGGTCGATCCTGTGGCAGATCGTGTCAAGGTCGGCAAAGAATACAAGATGGCCGCAATCGTTTCTGTTTCCAAAGACGAACTCCGAAAAGCACTTGAAAAAGAGGGAGTTATACGCAGTTTGAATTCCGGATTTTAACACCTTTGGTCTACGAAAAGAATATATTTATGCGCAATATGTTTGTTGGCAGCCGTGATGTCTTTTGGACAGGCAAAAAAGCCGACGCTGATGGTTGTCCCTGCTGACAATTGGTGTGCCACAAACCATTACATGGACACGTTTGATGACCAAGGTACATCGGTTGACGTGCCTAATTACAAACGGGCTTTGCAGAACAGTTCAGACTGCTATAATGTCATCACAAAAATCAACACATTGATGACTGACCGCAACTTTCCTCTTAAAGATCTGTCGGCTGTTCTCAAAAGCATGTCAACCGATGCTGCCATGGACGCTGTAACGACAACACGATCGGGCGCAGGCCTTGCAGAGTCTCCATTGGATCTTATCAAGCGCAATTCCAATGCTGATATAATCATCGAGGTCAACTGGCAGGTGAACACCATGGGGCCCAAGAAAAGCATCACCTATTCTCTCGCTGCAAAGGATACATATACCGACAAGCAGATCGCAGGTGCACAAGGAACTGGGACACCTTCGTTCTCAGCAGAAGTGCCCGTACTATTGGAAGAGGCCGTTGTTGCCAACATGGACAACTTCTGCGCCCAACTTCAGTCTCATTTCGACGACATGATGGAGAACGGACGCGAAGTCACGATGGAGGTAAAGGTTGTTGACAATGGCTCTGGCATAGACCTTACGAGCGAGTATGGCGGAGAGGAGCTGACCGACATTATTGACGATTGGGTTTCCGACAACAGCGTAAACCATCGATACAACCTTACTCAGGGTTCTGAATCGTTTTTAAAGTTTGAGCAGATACGTATTGCTCTGTATCAGGCAAATGGGCGTGCCAACGACACACGTCGATGGGCAAGAGAGCTGGTGAAGGAACTGACTTCAAAATACCAAATACCCTGCAGGGTAGATATGCGAGGATTAGGAAAAGCCGTAGTTTTAATTGGTGAAAAATAACGACAATATGAAAAAGATAATATTATCACTCGTGTGCCTATGTTTTGTGACGTTGGGATGGGCACAGAAGAAACCAATATCCATGTATGTTTATATTCCGGAACAGAGCGAAACCATACCTCAATCCTGCATGGATTATCTTTCCAATAGCCTTACAACGGCCATTACCACCGATGGGCTTGCTGCACAAAGCGAGTATCTCACTCCGTTTCTGTTGGTACCAAAGGTGAACATAGCGACAAAGAACACGCTCGCTACAACTCAACAGCAAGTCGTATTGACATTGGACGTCAATCTGCAGGTGGTTGACAATACAAACGGCACAGTATTTGCTTCTACTATCATCAACCTCAAAGGGGTCGGAACGAATGAAATAAAAGCTTACAATGCTGCATTCCGTTCTATCAACAAGTCCAATGCCAAGATTCGAGAATTTGTTTCCAACGCCAAGGCAAAAATCATAGCCTATTATGAGAAAGAAGGAGACAATATCATTCAGAAAGCACTGCATCTTGCCGAGCAGCACAAGTATGAAGAGGCGTTTTATCTTCTCAGCACCATGCCTTCCCAATACAGTCAATATGACCATGCCGTCTCAGCCAGCATGGAGGTTTGGGGAGACTATCAAGACATCTCGGGTTCCCAAAAACTGGAAAAGGCTCGTGCTATATGGGCAGCCAATCAGAATATGGACGCGGCAAACATGGCAGGAGAATGTCTTTCAGAGATCCTTCCAGATTGCAATTGCTATGGTGCCGCACAAACATTGTACAAGGACATCAAGGGAAAGATGGGTGAACAGTGGAAATACGAGATGAAAAAGTACGACACTGAAGCAGAGTTGAGGAAAACCAAGATCCAAGCAATCCAAGCAATTGGCGTTGCATACGGGAAAGGGCAACAACCGAATATAATAACAACGAAATGACGCCAACAATAGTTCATCTATTATATAAATTTGAATTTTATGATTAAAAAAGTAATTTTCGCACTTATGTGGATCATCGGCTTTTCGGCAAGCGTAAGTGCGCAGTCAACAGCAGTTTTTGAAGGTGAAATTGAATTGGAGACCTTTGAAAACTACTCTGATTACATCAAGAAGATGCCTAATTCTATCTATTTTGATGGTGTGCATAAGATACGCATCATCGTAAAGGGCGACAAAATGCATCTGATAGATGAGACAACCAAGTGTCATACCATAGCAGACGCTGGACTGGTTGACAAACTGCTTAAAGGTGAAGACACTGGTACTTCACCAAGAAAACGAGGTTCTTTAGGTGCACACAATGCCGGTTCAACTGCCGAATATGCTTATGTGCATTATTGCGAACATACAAAAACGGGTATGGACCTCACGGAGAACGCACCTTTAATGTTACCACTACTGCAGCAGGACTTGAAATATGCTGATGGAATGACATCTCCTCTTTCTACCAATACATTTGCAGCAACAAGTACCACGAAGGACATCTTGGACACGAGCTGTAAAATGTACGAAGGCGATATCAATCATACCATGGGGGGAATGTACCAAAATTATCATGTCAAGGCTTATGTGTCCGACACACCTGCCCCCGCTGGATTGAAGTGTGCCTTTTATGGTTTGGATGTTCCTGGCGTGCTTACCAAATGCATCATAAAGTATGATGGAGGACATGTCAGTACGATGAGTATTGGTGAAATGAGTTTCTATATAGAGATGGATGTAACGAAGATAACCGCTCGTCAAGTTTCTGATGATGAATTCAATGTTCCTTCGGATTATAAAATATCAAAAAGCAGCAATAATGCATTTGCTTTGATGAAATATTATAAAGGTATAAAAAAAGAACTTGAAAAAAGAGGGGTAAAAGGAGGTGACAAGAGTCAGAAATCAACAGGTGTTCACTATAAAACTGATGGTGAATGGGATATCTAAATCAACTCGCAACCCGAATCGTTCTCCTATTCTTGCTGTCGATTACCTCTTCGCCATGCTTCCCGCAGGGCGAAGAGGCCAATACGTACGAGCGCAGTTCTATTCATGTCATGATGATCAAACATCAAAATCAACGTTTCGATGACATCATAGAACAAGTATTTCTTCAGACACCTTTCCCCGAGCGTTTCAACAACCACAACCTTGGGGTCAAAGTAGTAACATTTGCGGAACATAAGGACGACCAAAGTGCCAATATCCAGTCTTTTGCAGACCAGGTGAATCTTGGACAGAAGATGGTAGCCAAATGGTTCAATCGCGACAAGCAGACTGGCTCATTCAATATGGAACTGATTAAAGAGCGCGGTCTGTACAATGCTAACCAGCAACAAACCAATGTGGCCAGGGCCAGCATTCGCGGTATGGCTTTGTTGGAAGATGCCGGAGAGCTACTGATTCATAATACGTATCTTGTAGTCAATGATATCAAATATCAAAGCAAGGGTAGTGGGAACTGGTTGTTGAAAAGCTATGCCTCCATGCTTTCTGGAAGTGCGAGTCAGATGCAGAAAGCAATGCAATCTATCGGTGGATTCAAAGTACACGTTACAACCTATCTCTTCCGATTACGATGGAATGATGACATTGCCAACACCTTCTATCAGAACTATTACACGGAGGATGGCGATACGGACAAAGACAAAGTTGAAGCGTTCAAAAAAGACAACCAGCTTTTCAAAATGGAGTTTGTGGGAAAAGCAGAAGCTGAGTCGAAAGAGACACACTTCAAGGCTAGCAAAGATCCCCAAGCGCTGCTCCTTAAAGTAACGACAAGAACGATGGACCATAACCTTGCGTCGCTACAGCAGATTTATCCTGATTTCAGAATCAAGGCACCGCTACTCAGCGTTGATCCGCTCACGGCAGATGTAGGCCTGAAGGAAGATGTCACCGAAAATACTCGTTTCGAGGTACTTGAAAGGGTAATTGACGAACAGGGCAAGATGTCATACGTGCAAGTTGGTCTTATCAAGCCAGTAAAGGGTAAAATCAAAGACAACCGTTTCATGGCTGAGGAAGATGCCGAATCCATCATTGAAGCCACAGAATTTGAAAAGATTTCTGGCAAAGACTTTTATCCCGGAATGCTGATTAGAGAAATCACAGACTAAGTACGAAATGAATTTACAGCTATATAAATGATGACGTGAAGTCAATGAATGATTGATCATTCGCAAGATAACCGACTGACTATAAGCGTAAAGCCCATGGTCAGTCGGTTTACTATTTACCTTTTCGAACCAGCCTGAGACCCCTCCGACATGACACGTGGCGTCTTGCCGCGCATTGTTACATTGTTACATTGTTACATTGTTACATTTACGATTTCAGTACTCACATAGAGACGCTCAAATACATGACATCCCCCACCAACCAAAGCATTGGGACGGTGGGGGATGAGAAAGCGATCGGCCAAAGCTGAAGGCTCGGCCTATGAAAAAGAGCTGCGCGCTACTGGCGCACGGTGGGCGTGAAGCGCAGCGTATAGGAGAGCTGTCCGCTGGTGGGACAGAGATACGGGTCGAGGCAACCGTCGCCGCCACAAGAGTTGTTGCCCAGACCGCGCTGGAAGGCGTCGAAGTGGGCAA
>OBKR01003266.1_pt1 | contig 10630 bp, 10 predicted proteins | sample 1518991 | NCBI WGS metagenome assembly OBKR01 (sample SAMEA2452117, study PRJEB22498) | human gut metagenome | biome: human feces; feature: human gut; material: feces | place: Australia | collected 2012
CAGCGGCAACTCTGATATCTTATCATAACCGCTTTCGTTTGTCAACAACTTTTTTGAAATCTTTTTCGTCTTGGAAAACTTTGTTTTCCGTGACAGTTATTTATATTAACATATCTGTCAGACTTTGTCAACAACTTTTTTGAAATCTTTTCATGTTTCTTTCGAGCTGTTGTGTTGTCTTGGCGTTGCCTCAACAACGAATCTGAGTATATCACCCTGTGCCACACTTGTCAACATTATTTTGCATATTTTTCAAACAATTTTGCAAAAGCAGTAAAAAAGCCCATAATCATGGGCTTTTTTGTCATTTTGGATCTTATTGTCTTTTCTCTTTTTCTCATAATTTACAGTATATATGCCTATAAAAGTTGAATTGTATATTCATTTGATGTATTTTTGAGACGAAGAGAAATGTTTTGTATCCCATTTGCCATATCTTCATTTACTTCCAGTAGCAGGACCAATCCCTGTGTCTCACCGGGAGCCATGGTTTCCACATACGTAGACATGTCATTGGGCAGCATTGTGGTCAATGCATTTCCACGTGTGCCGTCATTTACAGTAATGATGTATCTGGATGCAGTACTCAGGAAATCAACATTCTCCTCCTGATCTGTTCCGTTGGTCAGTTCAAAGTTCAATATCAGAAGCTTTTTCCCGGTGGAGGCATCCAACGCAAAATAATCATCTGCAGATCCGTCCTCCGGATAAGAGTCTGCTATCTGGTAATCTCTGTATGTCAAGGTCACTCCCTCCGCAAGTCCGAAGAAATCCTCCAGACTGGTGGTAATATCCTCCTGTGCGGTAGGTGCCTGGGCTTCTGAAGCAGTCGATTCCGCAGGCTTCTCTTCCGTCTGTGCATTCTCCTGTCTTCCGGTTTCCTTGGCCGCGTCTTTTTCCAGTTTTGCAATGACGATTTCCGGGTCCACGAGACGGCTCCGGTGATTCGCATCATATTTTAAGAGCGTTACCGCCGCATATTCTCCGACTCTTTGTGATTCCGCTTCTGTCAGATCCGGAATTTCATTTCCGCAGGCTGTCATGCCAAGCGCCATTACACACAATAACGCTCCGCATACAATCCTCTTTTTGTTTTCTGTCATTCTTCTATCCTTCCCTGTCTGTTTTTCCATTGTTTCCTGTATTTTTCTCAAGTACGATATAAATCCCGGCAATCGCCAGTGCGATCACACCCACTGCAAAGAAAAGGATCGTTTTCTGCAATACCGGTGCTCCCCAGTAATCATATAATGCTATTTTACCACAAGTGCACAAAGAAAGCACTAGTCCATATATTCTTACCGGCTTATCTTTTTTCAAAAAGCCCAGTGTTACACTTACCAGCGCAATCAGCATGATCAGAACACTATTGATCACGGGAACATTGGTCTTAACGATCAGTGCCATATAGGTCAGAAAGATCACAATGATCAGTTCTCTGTGTTTAAACTTCTTATAGTATCTCTCCTGCAATGTCAGTACCAGATAAGCCAGTACAAACACAAACATGCACAGATAAGTAAGATAAGAGTTCCGGTACACCGGATTTGCCAGAGCGATCAACGCTCCGATCTGCCCCACCATTACAAATACATTAAATACCAGGATGTTTTTCCCGCGCATATATTTCACATTATTAAACAGCAATATACTTACAAACAGGATCCCCGCAAAAGCCGGCAGCTTTAGCATCGGCATCAAATTGGCCGCTGCAAAAAATGCCAGGGAAAAAGTAAGCAGGAGCTCCTGTATCGTTGTCCATCCATAGACCAGGAACATACTGAGGATGGTTCCCGCAAGGAGCAGGTATGCATACGGTATTTCCTTTCCGTTTGCCAGAAGTTCAATACAGTACAGTGATGTAACGATCACATCCAGTGCCCTCAGTCCGCCTTCCGCAAAACGGGTCAGGATCTTCGTCAGTAAAAGCAACGCTGTCAGGCATATGAGTATCGGCCAGTTACTTTCTATTACAGAAAAGGCACATACCGCAACAAAACTGAAAAAGTAACAGGGCAGCCATTTTTTCCACGTTCCACGTATGGCAATTCCCGCAAGAACCGCGACTACAAACGCCATTCCCGTCAGGGCGATGATTCCGATATACGCATCGTTCTCCGCTCTTCCCCAATAATTGTTCATCGCCGTACCGGTTGTAATTCCGGCTACCAGAAGAAATGCTATATAGATTGCCAGCAAGCCGTTTTCATTCACTGCATGGCCCGCCTGTTTTTCTTTTAGTATGTAATTGTTCTGCACTACCAGGATCAGATGTGCGATCAGGAAAAAGGTTCCAAATGCAGCTGCTGTCACCCAGACCGGCATTCCCTGTGTACTGATCACACAGGATACCGTTACCGGGAAAAGGATCGTAGTGCTGACAAGTTGTATCAACTGCGAAGCCGTATGATATCTTCTTACCGGCACACAGATGCTCAGTACACTCAGTAACAGAATCAATGCCAGCACCAGCAGGCCTTCCGGCTCCGAAAGCAATGAAGAACCGAAAAGCGGATACGCACAAAGCCAGCATGCTGCGATTCCCAGCATTCTGTGTATCAGGGAATCCCTTTTTCTGCTCAGTAAAACCGTGCCCACTGTGATCACTGCAATGATCACCGCTGCAGGAAGCATACCGAAATTATGTAGGGAAATCGTATTGATCATGGTCGACAGATATAACGCCGCTATGCCGATAGCCGAAAAGATCCGGGCCAGTTTCGGAAGCTTTCTGTGGATCAGTAATTCTGCGATCAATACCACTCCCAGGGAAACTGCATATAAAGAAATACCTTTGATCCAGCCGTTCATAAAATACATACCAAGCAATACCAGTGCGGTCAGAATAAAGATTCCGCCAACCACCGACAATGCAATGGTTGCGACCAGATATTCCGCATTCTGCTTCTTCTGTGCCGGAGCCTGCGTCACCGGTGCCTGCACCTGTTGCATGGTAAACTGCCCCACTGGCTGTGTCTGTGATTGCCCGGCTGTCTGCTGTTCTCCGGCGGCTGCCTCCTGTGGTACACTCTGCTGCGGCACAGATGACTCCGCTCCGGTTTCTCCGCCTCTGTTTACATTGATCTGCTGTCTCTGGTACCAGAATTCCACGCTTTTATCCAGTTCTGCCTGTAGCTGTTCTACATATTCCGGCTGTCTCTGTATTCTTGGAAGTAATTGCTGTAAATACCTGGTAAATATCGGATCATTGGACTGCATCAGGTATTCTCTTGCCTGTTGTTCCAGTCTCTTTGCTCGTTCCTGTTGTGTATTGGTCTCCATCTTTTATCCTTCCCTCATTGTAATTTCTGTGATCTTATGACACTATATACTCTCTGTATCTGTCCATATCCTGTCTATGGCAGTCCGCATGGATCAGAATACCGTCCTCCCTATACTCTCTGGAAAGTATCTGCGCCTGTTCCATCAGATAGGAAGCCACATTTCCTGCACTGTACGGGATCAGAAATACGCACTCTGCATTATCCGCATAGACTTTCTGTTCAACAGCCTCTGCCAGTTCACGGATACCGATATTAAGTCCTGCCGCCAGATACCAGTTGTCCTGTCTCTTTTGCGGCAGTGGTTCCATCTCACATTTGTCTGCCTTATTATACACTATGATCTGCGGAATGTCACCTGCTTCCAGTTCTTTTAAGGTATCAGCAGTTACCTGCATCTGCTGTCTGTAATTTTCATCGCTGAAATCCACCACCTGGATCAGCAGATCCGCATACTTCACCTCTTCCAGTGTAGAGCGGAAGGCTTTTACCAGTCCGTGGGGCAGCTTGTTGATAAATCCAACCGTATCCGTCAGGAAAAAGGGCTTATTATGTCCGGTATCCACACTGCGGACACTGGTCTCCAGTGTAGCAAACAGCATATCCTTTTCCATGACCGTTTTATCCGGCAATTCGCCGAACTGCTCTACCATACGGTTCAGAATTGTAGACTTTCCCGCATTGGTATATCCTACCAGAGCCACCTGCGGGATGCGGGACTGCTGCCTCTTTTTCCGCTGCACCTCTCTGGTACGTCCCACATCTTCCAGTTCCTTTTTCAGTTCTGTGATACGATGCTCGATCTTACGCCTGTCCAGTTCCAGCTTTTTCTCACCGGTGCCTTTATTACTCATGCTGCCACTGGCACCGCCCTGTCTGCTCAGTGCATCATACATTCCTACCAGTCTCGGCAGCATATATTGCAGTCTGGCTGTCTCCACTTGTAATTTTGCCTCTCTTGTCTGGGCCCGGATGGCAAATATATCCAGGATCAGATTCGTCCGGTCGATGATCGGCAGTTCCAGTTCATTTCCCAGATTTCTTACCTGCGAAGGTGTCAGAGAATTATCAAACACAATCTCCTGTGCCCCGCATTCTTCCGCCAGCCTGCGCACCTCTGTCACTTTTCCGGTGCCGATATATAACGCTTTATTGACATGATCCAGCCGTTGTACAATCTGACCGGCCACTTCTTTTTCCGCAGCTTCCGCCAGACTTGCCAGTTCCTCCATGGAACGCTCAAAATCCGGTTCTTCACCGACATCCACACCGACTAACAGTACCTTTACCGGTGCCTCCTGTATCTGTTCTTCCCTCATATAAAAATATATCCTTTATATTTACTATTTTGTCTCTAACTCAAACCAGAATTCCACGCCGTTGTTGTAATTGTTCACACCGAATTGCTGGTTCATGGATTCCATGATGGCCTTCACGATAGACAATCCCACACCGCTGCCTCCGTATTCTCTGGTTCTGGCCTTATCCACCTTGTAGAACTTCTCCCAGATATGGTGAATAGAGTCCTCCGGGATCGGTTTGCCTGTATTGAATACAGATACCCGTACTTTGCCGTCCTTTTGTTCCATTTTCACTTCGATGATCTTATCATCTTCACAATGATTGACCGCATTGGAGAAAAAGTTCATGAACACTTCTTCTATTTTAAATTCATCCGCCCATGCATAGATCGGCGGATACTCTTCCATCCGCACAGTAATCTCATGCTGTTTTGTCAGAATTGCCGCTGACTGGATATAATTTTTCACTAGCGCCGTAAGGTCGAACCGCTCCATGGCCACCACATCATTACCAAATTCCAGCTGGTTCAGGGTCAGAAGCTTTTTCACCATGTTGTTCATCTTCGCTGCTTCGTCCACGATGACATCACAATAGAACTGCCTGCTCTCGGGATCGTCATTGATCTCCTCCTGCAGCCCTTCCGCATAACCCTGAATCAGCGCAATGGGGGTCTTGAGTTCGTGGGATACATTGGCCAGAAATTCCTTGCGCATTTCGTCAATGGCTTCTTTTTTCTCCACGTCCCGTTGCAATTCATTGTTCGCTGTCTTCAGTTCCGAAATGGTTTTCTCCAGGGAATCGGACAACTTATTGATATTCTCTCCCAACAGATCGATCTCATTATGTGCCTTCCCCTGATATTTTGCCTCAAAATCCAGCTGTACCATCCGTTTCGAAATATTATTCAGTTCCAGGATCGGCTTGGTCACACTTCGGGAGACGAACCAGATAATAATACCACCCGCCATTGCTCCCAGACATCCTGCAAGGGCATAGAAGCGGTTGGCGATCTTTGCACTCTCCTGAATACTGGAAAGAGGTGTCTGCATAATAAAAGAAATGCCGGTATTCAGTCTTCCGTAGATTTCCAGATATTCCTTGTCCTCCTGTCCGGTTCTCTTGATCACATAATCATCGCCGTTCTCGATCACCCTCTGGTCATTGAAAGGTATGCTGAGTCCAAATACATAACCGATCAGGCGGTTTTCCAGTCTCTCACCGCCGTTGATGGACACATATTTCATATTGGAATTCACATCCATAACGCATACCGTCATGTTGTAGCTTCTGCACACATCATCCAGTTCTCTGGCAAATTCTTCCGTGTCATAGCTGTCGCTCTCCGCTGCCTGCTTGATGGTTCCGTAAGCATCATGAATAACATCCAGTTTGCTCTGCATATAGACTTTTCCCAGAAATAAATAGTTGATCATCAGGCACAGCAGGATCGTACCGATCATCAGGCCGATAAAGATCCAGGCAAACTGTCCCCTGATAGAATGTACTTTTCTCTTTTGTTGTTTATTCCGCTGTTTCATCCATCTTGTACCCCATGCCCCATATGGTCTTTATGAGATTGCCTTCCTCGCCCAGTTTGCTGCGCAGTTTTTTCACATGTGTGTCTATGGTACGGGCATCCCCAAAATAATCATAGTTCCACACATTGTTCAGGATCTTTTCTCTGGACAGGGCAATGCCTTTATTTTCCATAAAATAGGTCAGGAGTTCAAATTCCTTGTAACTTAGATCCACATCTTTTCCATCAATGATCACGCGGTGTGCCGCCTTATCCACGGTAATGCCGCCGCAGGTCAGAGCCTCTTCCTGTCCCAGCTGATTTGTTCTGCGCAGGATTGCTTCCACTCGGGCCACCAGAATCTTGGGACTGAAGGGCTTGGAAATATACTCGTCCACTCCCAGCTGAAATCCCTGCAGTTCGTCTCTCTCATCTCCGCGGGCTGTCAGCATGATGATCGGTACTTTGGAGTTGACACGAATTTCCCGGCATACCTGCCATCCGTCCATCTTCGGCATCATCACATCCAGAATGATCAGTGCAATATCTTTTTCTTTATAAAAAATATCCAGTGCTTCCTCACCGTCACCGGCTTGCAGCACATCAAAATTGCTCTTTACCAGGAAATCCCGGACCAGCTTACGCATTCTGCTCTCATCATCTACTACCAGTACTTTCAGTCTGTCCATACACCCTCACCTTCCTATCTTGAGATAGTAACTATTCAGCCCCATTCGCAAAATCGCCTCTTCGAGGCTTTCCTGAATACTTACACTATAGCGTGTAAATATGTCAATTTTGTGAAACTTCGGTCTCTATATGTAATTCTCTTTCCTTTTCCCGTACCGTCTGCTCCCTCTGGGTCAGTTCCTGCTCCCAGGTGGCATATTTGTTCTGCAGATTTCTTTCATAATTCAGGACATTGGGCTGATCGGAATTCAGCGTGATGATAAACATTGCAATAATTGCAATGACCATCACAATATTCATAATAAGAGACAGCCGGAACGTCGTATTTTTATTTTCTTCCGGTGCCGGTTTGATTCTTCTTCTGGCAGGAGACGTTTTTTCCCTGGTGTCCGCAAAGTTCGTCCACAGAGGGATAGGCGGAATCTCTTCTCCCAACAGATCCTGCTCTGCTTTCAGTTCTCCCTGCAATTCCCTGAGGTATTCCAAACCTACCGGAGTGCGGAACACCCTGTCATCCAATGCTTTTTTATAAATAACCAGTACGGACTCCAGATTTGTCCGATCGATCCGCTTATCCAGATAAGCAATCTTCTGTCTCTCCTGCTCTGCCAGTCTGGCATCTTTCTCTGAATAGAATGCAAATCCGGACACTACATGATCCGTCCGGTTTTGCTGCTCCTGTTCTTTCTGTACATCCATTACTGATTTTCCTCCGCGCTTCCTGCTGCAGCATTCTGCAATAAAATATGTTCTCCCTGTACCAGCGGGTAATGGACAGGACGATCACTGTCCAGATTCTCCCGGTACATATCTACTGCAGTAATCTGATGATTTTCATAGGTCGTATAATAGTAAATTCCTCTGTCTGCATTGCAGCAGGAAGTGTAGATAGTGATCTCATACTCCCCTTTGTCCAGCTGACAGCATCCTCTGGTCTGATCCACGCTCCCCAGAATATGAAAAAACTGGCTGACGCTCTCCGACTCAGACAATCCGGACAGGGAATTCATCTTCGTGAATGCCACCCGTACAAAACGGGATGCAGAAGACAGATCCCCGGGCAGTCCCATGGCTCCCATGCCTCTGCTGTACGGCTTCAGCTTCAGATCTGCGGAAAAACGGTTTGTCGGTGATTCGGAAGACAGGGACATATAATCGTTCAAACGAAACATCTGGATTGGAAACGGGGGATTGTTCGTCAATACTCCCACCGGGTTGTCATAGATCTTCAGTCCCTCCTGCACAGACTCGATCGTAATGGCCTCTTCCTTGTCTGCCAGAATCCAGTGCAGTGGAGAAACCGGATATTTTTCATTAAAGGGTGTATCCACCAGATTGATATGGGATAACAATACTCTGGCTTCCTGCACATTGGCACACTGCCCCAGAATCCAGGGGATGAACTCAAACTGGGCGATGTTGTCCTTACCTGTCTGCACTTTGCTGTATACTGCATTTCCCGGGAAATTCAGTCCCGCCATGCCGAGTCCTTTCTCATTCACTGCATCATAGTACAAAGGATAATCCCCTGCCATATGAGCAATGCCGATCATGGCATAATGCTCCGTCAGGGCATTCTGATGCCGTAGCGGAAAAGGATAATTGCGTGGTGTTACCGTTACCTCTTCCCCATAGTTAAATTCATAATCAAAAGTTCTGCCGAAATAAAAATCCTGTGATCTATAAGTTGCCGCTGTACACATAACATATACTCCTTTGTTCTGATTCAAATAGATATAGAAACTAGTCTTAGTCTATAGCATTTGCAGAATGTTTGCAAGTATACGAAAACTGTTGACGCAAATATGCCATTGCGATAACATAAAGACCCAAAAAGAGTACTACTGTACAGCAACCCTGGTTAGTCCGATCCGGGAAAGTTAATATCTATCGCAGCAAACCATATTCTTATCTTTACTAAGCAAATAATAAGGAGCTTCGAGGCTGTTATCAGTATCTCGAAGGTCCTTTTCTGCTATATCTAATTCACTTGCCGATTAAGGATTACACCGCTTACAGGGCATATATCCCATATTGATGATATCTTCTCTGTTGCCGGTATATATCTCTTTGTTTTTCTCCTTCATCTGATCCACGCTGGAGCAGGACGGATAGTGGAATTTCATGGTGTTGGTATTCAGCACATAGGTAGTTTCCTGTGATTCCTGTGGCACTGACGGTTCCGGTGTGATCTGCACCGTAGTGTCTGTCTGGGGTTGTTGTGTCGGTGTTTCTATCACAATGGGTGCTGCCGCTTCCTGGGATGCCGCGTTGCTCTCCGCCCAGTTATCTCCGGTGGCATAGTCAATACCGATCCCCGGCTGCACATTGTAGGCAAATACACAGAATTGGATTCCCTCTCCGACATCTTCCACAGAATAGGCTTCCATGAGGACACCGTCTGCCAGCAGGTTATCCCCGTCAAATATGGGAGTGACACGGTACAGGACATGATTCCCTGTATTTTTGATATAATCGCAGACTTTCGTCTCAAAAGGAAGCATTCCCTGCACGTTGAGATATCTGGTTCCGGTGATCAGGTTCTGCGGGTTGGCGTTTTCCGCTGCCAGCATGTAAGCGATCAGGTGGCAGCGATTGTATAGGTATTTTCCGTCCACGTTATCGTATTTCACCAGATGCCAGCCGGTAGGCTTCACGGCTCCGATCTCCCCTCTCGGTTCTGTCGGCATCAGATCCTGTCCCACGTTGGCATATGCCACGCCACAGCGCCCCAGGCTATCCAGCTCGCTGTATGTCTCGAAGGACTGTGTAGTCAGATCTGCTTCTGTGAAATAAGGTTTGTTGCCATTGACTTCTGTATAAGGTGTGCCGGAGTATGCCGGAATCTCCCGGAGGGAAAATGCTGACGTGCCCTCTCCTGTCGAAGCATCTGTTGCAGATGTGACCTGCTGCGATTCCTGTGTATCCGAAGCGTTTTCCTGTGGCTGTCCGGATTCAGGTTCCGATGTTGCAGTCTCCGATGCCTCCAGCAATTCGTAGGGGATCGTCGCCGGCTGCTCTATCGTATAGGTATTATCCTGCGGCGTGACGGTGCTTTCCGCACAGCCGGTAAATGTCAATAGCAGTACCAGCCATAGTGACAATTGTGTTATCAAACGTTTCTGAAATCTGTTATGTTTCATTTTCATAGCTTGTCAATTACTCCCTTGTAAAACTCTTTGGAAATTATACCACATTTTTCATCTGACCTCTTCTTTTCATTGACAATTTTTTCAAAAAACAGTATGCTAAAAATATCTAAAAACACTTCAAATAATATGCCAATCATCTAAACATTTCGGCTTATTATTTGAGGTGTTTTTTTGCCGGAATGGATTCTTAGAAAGGAGATTCTTATGTCTAAATATGTTTATCCCGCTATTTTTACTTCTGAACCAGATGGAGGTTATTCTGTATATTTTCCCGATCTGGAAGGTTGTTATACCTGCGGCGACACACTGGCTGATGCTCTGTTTATGGCTGAAGATGCCCTCGCGCTTATTCTCTATGGATATGAAAAGGACCAACGCCCCATTCCACAGCCCTCCAAAATGTCAAACATCAAAGTTACTGCGGATTCCTTTTTAAGTATGGTTGCATGCGATACCCTGGAATATCGCAAACGTTTTAATAACAAAGCTGTTAAAAAAACATTGACCATTCCCGAATGGCTGAATGAAGCTGCTGTTGCAATGAATATTAACTTTTCACAAGTATTGCAGGATGCTCTTTTGCAGCGAATCAGTCCTCAATAATGCACACACGAAAAAGAAAAAGTGCCGCAAAACGGCACTTTTCTATGGAGTAGACGGGAGTCGAACCCGTGTCCAAAAGCCTATTC
>OBKR01003274.1_pt1 | contig 10608 bp, 9 predicted proteins | sample 1518991 | NCBI WGS metagenome assembly OBKR01 (sample SAMEA2452117, study PRJEB22498) | human gut metagenome | biome: human feces; feature: human gut; material: feces | place: Australia | collected 2012
TTTGTTGCTCAGGCACTTATAAATAATGTTAAACTATAGTGTTGCGGAATTAAGGTTTAATAAAAAGAGCGAATTTTATGAAGAAAAGTTTATTCTGTCTTGCTATGGCATCACTATGCTGTAGCGCCAATTTATTGGCTCAACACACAATCGAAGTTACAGGAAACGTTAAATTCCTGGACCAAGATCAATTTAAGATGACTGCTTTCCAACGCGATGGATTTAACAAAAAAGTCCTATCAGAAACAGTTGTTGACCCAACAACTAAAACCTACAAACTAAGCATTACTGTAGACAAACCAGGAAAGGTTGAATTGAATTGTGGAATGTGGCAAACCGTAAGCATCTGGGTTGAAGATGAAAATTTGGGGATTGACTTCCGCGGAGCAGACACAGCCAAAATTAAAATCAAAAATCCTCCTTATGTTTACATTAACGGTGGAAAAAACAATGAAATCATGAACTGGATTAACTGGACAAATTACCGTAACTACCAGAACATGATTGCCATTTCTCAAAACACATACCGTGCAAAATTCTCTGCTGAAGAAAATGCTATCAAACAAAAGCTGACAATGGACTTGTATGATATGAATTCAGAAAATACCGAAGCTTATATGGTATATCTGTTGGAACATTATGCAGACCGTAGCAGTATCATGGCTGTTATTGGTTCATTGAACTATGACAAGCATCAGGCTAAGATTGAAGAAGCTTTAGACAAGATTGCTCCGAAATACCCGACTCTCGTAGCCGACTATCGCAAAGCTGCACAAGAAGCTAAAGAAAAACGCGAGCGTATGTTACCGGGAAGACCTTTACCACAATTTGAAGCAACATTGGCCGGTAACAATAAAAAAATCACTCCTGCCGACTTCAAAGGAAAAGTATTGGTACTTGACTTCTGGGCTAGCTGGTGTGGTCCTTGTCGTATGGAAATCCCTCACTTGAAAGAATACTATAACGAGTTCAAAGGTAAAGACGTAGAATTCTTAAGTGTTTCTATCGATGCAAAAGACGCAGACTGGCAAAAAGCAATGAAAGAAGAAAATATGCCTTGGCCACAAGCTCACGTTCCTAATGCAGGAAAAGAAGTTATGGAACTCTATCAATTCAGTGGTATACCATTTATCTTGGTTATCGATAAAGATGGAAACATCTACAAAAAGAGCGTAAGAGGTGAAGAAATCAGAAAAGCTATCCAAGAAGTTCTTGATGGCAAAAAAGCTGAAGCTCCTCAAGCTAAAAAATCTATTGGATTTTCAATGATGGGTGCATCAATGTAAAAACAGACTTATCCTAACTATTTGAATTATCTGCAAGAGGTGTCTTTTGTAAGCTATAATAAAGGAACCTCTTGCAGTATATTAGATACCTCCTACCGAGAATTCTCAATTTTATTTTTAACTTTTAAATCCTGAGAGATGAGAAAAAGCTTATACTACAGCTTAATAACCCTATTATGTGCAGGTTTCTTTTATTCATGTTCCGATGATGACAATTCAACCCCTGTCATTGGAATAAAGGAAGTAAAAATAACTCCGGCCGATGAAGCCATCGCCGTGTCTATGTATGGCAGATACAATACATTCACTTTGGAAAATACAGATGACAGTATTGACGTGGATGTTCCTAAAGAAGCATTGAAGAATGCTCAAATGGAAGTAATCACAACCGTAGCTGCCAATATCCAAGCTTTCTGTAATGGAGAACTCATTAACGGTCCAGTAACAGTTGATGCCACTCAACCTATCAATGTAGAAGTAAGAGGCTACAATCAAAGCCATACCTACACAATTAAGGTGGTTCAGGCAACTACCATTGCAAGTGGTGACGAGCCCAGATTAAAATCAACAGACATGCGCAAAATGGGAATCAATCCTAGCGCATATGATTTTGATGTTGCCGTATTCAATGACAAGTTTTATGCTATAACATCAGCAAAAGTCAACGATTTGATAGAGTATCAGCTTTATGAATCTGAAAACGGTGTTAAATGGAATGAAGTTTCATATAATTGCGTAGATTCGGAAAACAATCCTTGTACCATTGGCGGACGTGGAGCACGCCTTGCCGTATGGAACAACCGCTTGTATGTAATAGGCGGCGGACGCTATGACGGAGCCGACAAATATGGTTACGGACCGGAAGTAAGCTGGGGTTCACCTACAGTAAGCAACTGGCGTTCGTTCTCAACTGAAGACGGAATCAATTTTAAAGTTGATACGATTGGTATTGAATACAAAAAGCAAGATGACAAATTAGTAAGAAGGATTCCAACTCCAACCAGCTATCCGAATGTTTTTGCATACGGTAACAAGATTTTCTATCAGGGAGGATATGCCGGACAGGTATTCGGCATGTGGCAATTTAATGCTCAATTCTATGCTACTACCGACGGAAAGAACTGGGACAGTGTAACAGATAATATCTCACTTAAAAACCTTCACAAAAGCGCATACTTTACATTTAAAGGCAAACTGTGGTGCGTAGGAGGATTCAAGAACTACCTCTCTACTTCAAACATTTCAGCAAATATATATTCAACCACCGATGGAGAAAACTGGACACTGGAAACCAGTGAACCAGCTTTCGGAAAACTGAGTGGAATGGGCGTTGCCGCAACCGATGATGTTATCTATTTATTTGGAGGTGAATATTATAATGAAGAAAACAAGCGTGTATTGTCCGATAAGATTTATCGCTCTACAGACGGTATAAACTGGGAACTGGTAGAAAACATCTCTGCAAAATATACAGCCAGATTGAGTCCTGCTATTGTTGTTAAAAACAACGAGGCTTACTTATTCGGACGCTATTCAAAAGCTACAAGTGATAATTATGCTTATCCGGTTGATAACGACGTTTTATTCGACACATATGTGATATCACTCAAATAAACCATATATTCATGTAATTAAAAGAGCATTATGAAAAGGAATCTCATATTATATATTTTCTTGATTCTGATGGTACCGGTTATGGCACAAACCAAGCGCACTATCACAGGTACCGTTAATGACGAATCGGGAGAGCCCGTAATATCTGCATTAATCAACATTGATGGTACAACTACTGCTGTTTATTCAGATTTGAACGGTAATTACTCTATCCAGGCTGAAGAAGGTCAGACGCTGGTTTTCTCATTTCTTGGATATGTAAAACAAACACATAAAGTGGGCAAAAGCGATGTTATCAACGTCATATTGAAAGAAGATGATAACACACGCCTCAGCGATGTGGTAGTAGTAGGTTATAGTACGGTAGAACGCCGTGACCTTACCGGTTCTGTTTCTTCCGTAAAACTGCCTGAAGAAAAGCCATTCCTGTCCATTGACCAAATGCTTGCAGGACAGGCTCCTGGTGTATTAGTCAGTGGCTCATCCGGAGCATTAGGATCAGCCAATATGATGACCATTCGTGGTATCAGTTCTATCATCGGTGATAACAATCCTTTGTATGTTATTGACGGTGTTCCAATGTATAGTACAGACCGTGAAAACAATCTGGCAAGCACCAGTGGAGGTAGTATTTCTGCACCAAGTATGAGTGGAGGCCAAGTTGGAGGCGGTTCACTCATGTATAATCAAGACGTGGTAAACTCTTTTGAAAAGAATCCGTTGATGTCTTTAAATCCTGATGATATTGAATCTATTGAAATTTTGAAAGATGCATTCTCAACTGCAATCTACGGTTCTAGAGGATCTGCCGGTGTAATTCTTATCACCACCAAAAAAGGTTCACGTGAAAAGACTCAGGTAAATATCAATTACTCAATGGCTATTGATAACCCGATAGGCAAACTGGATTTACTCAATGGCGATGAATACGCAGCCATTTATTCAGCATATTATCCTGACGGAAGTTTCCCAACAGGATATAACACTGATTGGGTAGATGCTGTAACACGTACAGCTGTAAGTCACAACTTATCTGCATCTGTTTCCGGAGGTACTCAAAAGAGTAATTACTTTGTCAGCATGTCATACAATGACAACGAATCATACATCATCAACAACGGACTGGAACGTTTTTCTGCACGTGCAAATTTGGATACCAAATTGAACGACAAGTGGAACATGGGAGTCAACATGTCTATCGCTAAAGTTAACAACAACTCTGTAGCCGCTCAAAACATTTATTCTGCAGCCATTAAAAAGGCTCCAAACCTTCCGATATATGATGAAAACGGTGACTATCATTATGGATATTCCCCAAACTCAAAAGGTGACAATGAAGCATATAACCCAGTAGCAATGGCTTATAACAATGATGAATCTATTAAAGATATTCGTGTTATCGGTAATGCCTACTTGGAATTCAAACCATTCTCATGGATGACTCTGCGTTCTGAAATCGGAACAGATATCTCAAACTCTCAGGCAATGATCCGTAAAGGAGACATTCCTGTTGATTTGGAGAATGTTGTAGACAATCAGGCTACAGAAACAACCAATATGAACTACAAAGTGGTAATGAACAATACGCTGAATATAACAAAAGCATTCGGATATGACCACTTCTTCCAAGGAGTTCTTGGACAGAGCTATGAATATTCCAATGAACGAGTAACATCTGTAAGAGGAAGTAATTTCTTCAGTCCAGACTTGATAGGAGTAGGTGCCGCAGAAACAAAGAGCGTAACTCAGGCGCTTCGCCAAAAATGGGCCTTGTTCTCTGCTTTTGCACGCTTGAATTATCAGTACAAACACCGATACATGTTTGGTGTGACATATCGTATCGACGGTTCATCAAGATATAATAAAGACCATCGTTACTTGGGAACTCCTTCTGTTTCTGTTGGATGGAGAGCTTCTGAAGAAAGTTTTATTAAAGAAAGTCTGCCATGGATTGATGAAATGAAACTGAGAGCATCCGTAGGATGGTCAAGTAAAGACGGTAACAATAACTATTATGGTGCACAAGCTACTTATGAATTGTCAGACCGTAATTACGGTGGCCACAATTATCTGATGATGTCACAACCGGGAAATGAAGACCTTGACTGGGAAAAGACCATCACTTATGATGTCGGCTTAGATTTGTCTATATTGAAGAACCGTTTGGATATTACCGTAGATTATTTCTACAAAAAGACCACAGATATGCTGTTTGGTTCTGACCTTCCAGGATATACCGGATACACCAAGCAAAACCAGAACATTGCCGATATGATGAATCAGGGTATAGAATTCAAAATCATTTCGACCAATATCAAAACCCGCGATTTCACATGGCAGAGTATTTTCAATATATCACACAGTACTAATAAAATATTGAAGCTGAATTTCAAGGGTGACCAGATTACCCAGCTGAACAGCTCTGATAAATACTACGCTGTAGGCTATCCTGTAGCACAATGGTATTTGCATGAATGGGCAGGTGTTGATCCAGAAACAGGTAACCCGTTATGGAAATATGCAGATGGTACATTATCAACCACTCCTCCTGCAGCTAACGGTGAGACATCCAATGACAACAAAAAGGTATGCGGAACTGCCATGCCAACTTTCTATGGAGGTTTTACCAACAACCTTACATGGAAGAACTGGGAACTGGATGTATTGTTCACATTCTCATGCGGCGGTAAGATGATTAACGCAACCCGTTCAAGCTTGCTGACATACACTACCGAAAATGCATATAACTTGAGCAAAGATATTCTTAGAATGTGGCAGGTTCCGGGACAACAGACTGATATCCCTAAACTGAATCATGCTTCTATTGTCGGATCATATGACTACAGTTTGGGTATCACTACTACCCGATTCCTGGAAGACAGTTCATACCTGCGCTTGAAGAGTCTGCAACTGACTTATAACGTACCGCAAAGTTTCTTGCAGAAAATCAAGATATTCAACCAATTTAAGGTTTATGCAGCCATGACCAATGTATTTACAGTCACCGGATATTCCGGAATAGACCCAGAAGTCAGTGCATTCGGTTCATCAGCAATCTATGCAGGCTACGATTACCTTACAATGCCTCAGTCAAGAAGCTATCAGTTTGGTATCAGAGCTAGTTTTTAAAAACACATAATTCAGAAATACATTATGAAGAAAATAGTTACATATATATCATCTTTACTGATTGCACTCAGCAGCTGTAATCTGGATTTGGCTCCCGAAAACACAATGGTGGACCAGACGGTTTACAAAGACAAAAATACTGCCGAAGCAGCCCTTTTGGGTGCATACGTACGACTGAACATCGCCATATCTGGAGGTCCTCTGGACCAGAACTATTATCCCAATATCGGATATCCATATCTGTATGGTGATTTGGGAACCGACAACCTGAAAGCGCAAACTACCTCTACATCCTGTCTGGCCATAGAAACGAGCGAATATTCGGAAAACGAACATGACGGCTTGTTGTTAGATACATGGAGATATGGATATAACGGTATAGACTACGCCAACAATATCATCACCGGTATCAACAAATACGGAGCTTATGACAAGACAACAATGGACCAGCACATTGCAGAAGCCAAGTTCATCCGTGCATATATCTATTTCCAATTGCTGATGATTTATGGTGATCAGGCTTTAATGGGCAATGATAACGGATTAGGTCTGGTAGAACGACTTGAGCCTTATGCCGGATATGACCCTGAGGTCGTAATAACCCGTTCAACAAATGCTGAAACATGGAACATGATTATCAAAGATCTGACTGAAGCAATTCCAGATCTTCCGGAAAGTGCTCCCGCCAGTGTAACAGAACGCATACGTGCCACACAACCCGTTGCCAAGGCTTTGCTGAGCCGCATATATTTATATAAGGGAACTTACACTAACAATAAAGAAGAACTGACTCTTGCCATGAACTATGCCAAAGAGGTATTAAACAGCAACAATTATCAGTTCTCTACAGAAAATTCGGAATATACTACCAATCTGTTCCCTGAAAACATATACAGTACAGACGGTAGCACACAGCAGCCTACCAACCGCAGTAATGAAATCATTTTCTTCCAGGCCAGCCGTTTGGAAACAGACATGTACCCTTCAGGAATATATCAATATTATGGAAAGAAGAGTTTCTATGTGCCTGATGAAATGAAAAATTACTATGAAGAAGGCGATGTAAGAGGATATAATTCTGATACGGAATCAGACACTAAATATCTGCTTGCACAAGGTTCTGCAACCGACAATTCGAAGCTGATAACAAGCATGAAGTACAGTAACAGCAGTTCTGCCGATTTTAATAATGACGTTATCTATATTCGCTTGGCTGAAGTAAAATTAACATATGCCGAAGCTCTTACAAGATGTGAGAATGCTGTAAAAGAAGAAGCTGTAAAAGAGTTAAACGATATACATAAGCGCGCATTTGTTGACGGCAAAACTCCGGAAGACTATACCACCGGCTCATTTGCATCGGCCGACGAACTTCTGAAAGCCATCTTGAAAGAAAGAAACAGAGAGTTGGCTTACGAAGGTCTGAACCGTTGGGACATCATCCGTACCAACAATCTGCTTGATGACCAGACTATGAAGAAAGTTGCTCCGAAAAGATGGAACGCTCCTATTCCAAGTTATGAAATTGAAATTTCAAACGGAAATATCAAGCAGAACAGCGGATATTAAAAGTAAGAATCAATCTGTATTATAAAATGAATAGACTGCCTTTCACATGAGAAGCAGTCTATTCTCATTTTACAGCCAGCGTACAAACTTGCGAATATACCAGTTCTTTATACTCTGCGTAAGGACACATCTCTGTCCGGCGCTTCAACAACACTCCTACACGCGCATTCAGTTCCCGAAAATCGAACGGCTTTACCATGTAGTCATCTGCACCGGCATCAGAACCTTCGAGTTTGTCATCAGTCGTTCCCAATGCCGTAAGCATGAGTACAGGAACCTCCGGACGCAACTTCCTTATTTCCTTACACATTTCAAAGCCATCCATTTTGGGCAATATGACATCAGATATAACCAAATCGACCTTACTCTCTTTAAACAGCCTCACTCCCATAACCCCGTCAAATGCCACAAGCACTCCATAGCCGCACTCTTCAAGCCCGGCCTGTAACAGTTGTGCCACTCGCTGGTCATCTTCTACTACCAATATCGTATGCATATACAAAGTTATTTGTCGTTTTCGTTTTCATTCTGCGTAAAGTTTGCCAGACTGATTTTCTCCAGTTCCTTGAATTCCGTCTTACGGTAAGGACAGTTTGCCATCGCACACTGCCCGCATTTCACACGATCAAATATATTACACGGGTCAAAATGAATGGTAAGCTGTACTCTGTCGGCATACTTCTCCTGAAGACTTTCTTTCAGCACTGATCCGAGCTTATGTCCCTGCTCAATATTATAATACCAGGGTATTGTCAAATCACAGTCCAGATACAGACAGTTTCCATACTTTATCACTTTGGCATTGTGAATGTCGACCCACTCGGGTTGGCGCTTCTCATTCAAAGTATCGGCCAACTCATTCAGCAGCTTTTCATCGGCACCATCCAGCAGATTGGCCACAGTCTTGCGCAAAATGGAAATACCGGTAATAATGATAACTGCTCCAAACAACAAAGCCAAGGCACTGTCTATCCATGCAATTCCGGTAAAATACAATACCAACAATCCGGCTACCAGACCTATCGTAGAATAAGTATCCGACTGCAGATGTTTTCCACCGGCAACCAGGGCCATAGAGTTGTAACGCTTTCCGATGCGCACACTATACCATCCCATCAGATAATTGATTAATCCCGATACGGCAACAATATAGATACCAATATCCAGTTTCTGTATTTCAACCGGCAAGAACAAACGCTTTATTCCCTCATAAATAATCATTCCGCCAGCCACAGAAATAAGAATACCTTCAATGGAAGCCGATATAAGCTCAACCTTTCCATGTCCGAACGGATGACCTTCATCTTTGGGCTGTGCCGCCCAATGCAAACTGTACAGACTGATAAAACCTGCTACTACATTTACAATACTTTCAAGTGCGTCTGTAAGTACTCCCACTGAATGAGTAAGAAAATAAGCAGCCAACTTACCCAACAAAATAATGCACGAAATAGAGACAATCCATGCCTGAACCTTCTGTTTTAAGCGTTCTTCATCCATAATATGCAACCTTTTAAATTGAATATCGTTTTGAAATGGCGAAAGTACATAAATCTATTCTTTTATACACAAAGACGTATATACTTTTTCACAACAGAATGCTCCGATTCATAACAATGCTACAATATTCACATTAAGTAAAATATTTCTGGCTATCTTTAGATAAGCCTGGACGCGGAAAACTGCGTTTTCGTTTGTCTCTGCTCTCGCCTTTCACTATCTTTTCATAAGACAGGATGCGGCTTGGCATAGCCTAACCAGAAAACTGCGTTTTCGTTTGTCTCTGCTCTCGCCTTTCACTATCTTTGCAATAAGCTTACAAACTATAATATAGAAGAAAACATGAAGAAAATATTTATTTTTATCGCCATATGTTTACTGGCATGTGCATGCACACAGACAAACGAAGATAAAGCAAAGGAGCTGATAGAGGCTGAACTGCAAAAGACTATGAACAACTGGGAATGCTATGAATTTGTGGAAATGACAAAACTTGACAGTACATATTCATCATTCTCACAGACTCAGGAAGGTATTGCCTACAAGCACAGAATTGATTCCATAAAGAATAATATCAGGCAATGCCAACTCCGTCAACAGGAAAGTAACAGTAACACACTGTCTGACAGCATACGGATACTGGAAAACAAATTATTAAAAATCACAGGAGAATCACTTAACGCTGAACAGGAATATCAAGGAGAGTTTAATGGATTCCGTACCCGTTTCAGATATATGGACTGTAACAGTCATGATGCCAAAATACTTGAAAACAGATGGGTATTCTTTGACAAGGACCTGACTCGCATCACCAGAATAATGAAATAAACATTCGAAAAAAGGCATATTCTTTTGTCTCGATAGTATATAAAAAAACAGGGTACTGCTACTCATCACGAGCTACAGGTACCCCCCTGATTTATTTAATATAAAGAGCTTCAGTTTATTTCTTTTCCAAATACTGACGATGTAAATACGGTAATAGATGTAAACGCGAATAAAGCGCATTTGACAACATCGGCATTGAGAAAAATGACTTATTATCTAAAAAGAGTCCTTTCTTAACACTATATCTAAATACTCCGGATCTTTATAAATAACTTCTTTACGTTCCATACCAGCAAAAGAAAAGACAATAATTTTTCCATTTGTTTCTTCTGCTTCCAAAGAAAACAGACCATTCACATCTGTTATTGTCTCAATACTTGTGTCCTTTATAAATACTGATACACCTGAAAGAGTTCTACCTTGTTCATCTCGTACTCTTCCTGAAATGATAGGAACTACGTTGCTTTGCTTTTTATTGGTATTTTTCTTTACAAAAATAATTCGATCTTGAATATTCCAAGTCAAATCTGTTTTTTGAAAAAATAAAGTCAAAATATCTTTTAACGGTACTTTTCGAAAAAGCGTATCTTCTTCTAAACAAATATTTACATCCTCATTTGAATATAACCTTAATTCCGCAACACTATAGTTTAACATTATTTATAAGTGCCTGAGCAACAAA
>OBKR01003292.1_pt1 | contig 10565 bp, 9 predicted proteins | sample 1518991 | NCBI WGS metagenome assembly OBKR01 (sample SAMEA2452117, study PRJEB22498) | human gut metagenome | biome: human feces; feature: human gut; material: feces | place: Australia | collected 2012
CTGGGAGGCCTATCCTAAGTCACAGAGGCTGTCCTGCCTCCCGGGTTCCAATCCATGGGTATGTTCACTATGGTCCTGCGCTTGATAATAAGTTATCTCAAGTGTTAAAAGACTGTTTTGATAAATACCCTTTGCCTGAAAAAGAACTGAATGCTTATTATGATCGAATACAACGACTACTCACTATTTTTGGTAGAACTCTAATCCAATCAGATCCTGACTTCATCAGTTCAAGTTTTCACCGGAAAAAAAACATTTTGGAGTTTTTAATTGGGAAAAAACAAAAGAAACTACTGCAGAATCGTTTAATGGAACTAACCGATCAATAAAATTCCTCCAGCAATTATTTAAAGCCAAACAATGCTGGAGAACACTTAAAAAGTTCCGCCATTAATCTCCGCTTGGTATTCGGTATATTCTCTTTTTATAGGATAGCTAAGTGCGTATTTATCCAGGTCTTTTGCTACTTCAGTAAAATGGTACTTTGAATGATTAACATTTAAAGCAACTAATCCCAACTGAATCAGATCATAAATTCGAGCACCATGAGAAGCTGAAACACCTTCCTTACAGATAATATTAGTCTTAAGAAACTCTGCTTGATTCCCGTCAAGTTGAGACAGGCAGGCTAATAAGCCCTTAAAGGAATCCCAGTCTATATCCCCATTAATTCTAGCCTTGCACAAATTATTTAAATAGATCATATTTAGCGGGGATAGAGAAACTGTCGCCTTAAACAGCTCTTTATTAATATCAGCATCTTTAGGGGCATTCTTCATTAACTTTTTGAGTATTTCGTCTGAATCACATTTTATTTCATTACTTAGTTGAGCTATAAAGCAAGATAACAGTTCCCTAAACTCCCATGTTCTTATAGCGTATAGACCTTTATTCATAATACTTATTACTATATGACTATCTTGGAGGAACATGCTGACAACATTGTCATAATTTGAAATAAATCGTTTAGTATCTGGAGATAAATTTTCTATATCCTTCGTCGTCAAAGGTTCATCTGAGTTTAAATATTTAACTCTTTCATCATTCATCGTCTTCTCCTTGGTTTACAAAAGTTTTTTTGTATATTCCTATTTTCATTTTAAATAGCAGTAATCAGCCCATGCCTGCATAACTTTCCTACGTTCAGGCTCAAGCGTAGCCCGATTATAGGCGCCAGCATAATCATCTTTGAGTTTGTGGGCCATACACAGTTCAACCGCATCATCGTCAAACAAAGAACGATTCTGACCCGTCCTAGCCCATGTCTTAAAACAGGCTCTGGCCGTTCCGTGCTGTGTGGCCACAACCGGCTTTCCTTCCTTTTCAGTTAAGTGAGGATCCACCCAGCCGATTCCATCTTCTTCAATCTTCTTGGCATGAAGCCTGCGAAAAACTGCACTCAAAGAAGCGTCAGTCAGTGGTTTGGACTTTCTAACGCTGGGAAAGATCCACGGGCAGTCTGTCATTACTCTCAAATCCTTGAGAATATCCAGTGCTTGTTTGGAAAGGTACACCGTGTGCTCTCCTCTGCCCTTGGTTTTTAAATTGGTCTCTGGAACTGAAAGTGTCTTCTTTTTGAAATCCACGTCCTCCCATCGGGCATTTCGCACCATCTTTGAACGAAGGCAGCAGAGAATTGAAAAAGCCACCGCCCGATAGGAAATGTCATTTGATGCTATCAGCTCACAGAAGAAGTCAGGTATCTGATTGAAATCAAGCGCTGGCATATTGCGTGCCTTCTTTCTTCCTGGGTTCAGAGGCTCCAGTAAAACACCCAACACGCCGTTTGAATCAGCAGGATTTTCCTGGGAACACCATCCCTGAGCTTTTGCCCAACGGAACACGTGAAAGATGATTGTTTTTGAGTAAGGGGCTGCATCCGTTGTGGTTTGCCAAATAGGTTCAAGAACCTTGAAAACGTCTTGCGGAGTTAGTCGAGCAATTGGAATATCACCTATCACAGGATTGATATGGCGTCTAAGGTAACCTCTGATAACAGATTCTCCACGCTCATTGTTTCTCCAGTACCCGGATACAGCTCTCTGCGTGATAAATAAATCGGCACAGTAACGGAAGGTATGCAATTCTGCCATTTCCTGCTCTCGCTTCAATCGGAGAGCTTCCTTTTCTTCAATCCGCTTTTCTCTACGAACCCTCACCGGATTAAATCCCTCTCTGACATGAGAGTGGTAATCCATAGCTATTTTCCTAGATTGAGCCAAGGTAATATTTTCTTCCGGCCCAATACTGAGCATTGTTCGTTGTTTCGTAACACGATCCACAAAGCGGTAAACGTAGTACTTTTTCCCAGATGGTTTAATTTGCAAATAAAGGCCTGTAGCACCGCCAACAGCATACATTCCAGGCTCTTTCAGTGCTTTGATTTCTTTGATGGTTAATTGCTTAGAAATCTTAGGCATATCGTTTTGAGTTAAGAGAAAAATTTAAGACGGAATTTATACCATTTTTATACCATGAAAATATACCATAAGAACGCGGCTGTCAGCGAACGTCCACGAACGTCAGCGAACGATAGATAAAAGAAAACCCCTGCAATTCCAGGGGTTCTGCGAGCGTCCGCGAACTTCAGCGAACGTCAAGGTGGTGGAGATGAGGAGGGTCGAACTCCCGACCTCTGCATTGCGAACGCAGCGCTCTGCCAACTGAGCTACATCCCCACAAGAGGTTTTGAATTCTGCCACGCCATAGCGAAAATTGCAAACTACTCCATTTCCTCTTTTTCCCAATCTTCAAGCTCTCGAGGCAAACTTTTGTTTGCTTCTTTGACCTCTCGGGATTTCTCTAATATCGCTTCCCGCAATAAATCTAGGCCAACACCTGTTAATGCAGATATTCTGACAGCCTCTATCTCGCCGGAAGCGTTCCTTAAAATTTCCGGTTCCAGATCTGTTCGATCAATTTTGTTGAGTACCAGAATTGTCGGAATTTCATGGGCGTCGATTTCTTCCAAAACTTTGTTTACTTCAACAATCTGATCGTCCTTGGCTGCGCTTGAAGCATCAACGACATGCAACAAAATATCAGCATGCACTGTCTCATCCAAAGTCGACTTGAAGGCCTCCACCAGCTGGTGAGGTAGTCCTCGAATAAAACCGACAGTATCACTTAAGACTACACTTTCCCCCTCTCCGACATAACAGCGTCGGGCTGTTGTATCCAATGTTGCAAAAAGCTGATCGGCGGCATATATATCAGACTTTGTGAGCGCATTAAATAATGTGGATTTACCCGCATTGGTGTAGCCTACAATCGACAAGGAGACAATGTCACTTCGTGAGCGGCCTTTACGTTGCGTGTTGCGCTGCTTGGCTAATTTTTTCAGCTGTTCCTTTAACTGCTTGACTCGGACTCCAATCATGCGGCGGTCCAATTCAATTTGCTTTTCACCGGGACCACCCGTCTTACCTAGCCCCCCACGTTGACGCTCCAAGTGAGTCCAGCCTCGAACCAATCGTGTTGACAGATGTTCCAGTCTTGCCAACTCCACTTGCAGACGACCTTCCCGACTTTTGGCTCGTCGCTGAAAGATTTCCAAAATAAGCTGAGTTCGATCAAGCACTGCAACGCCCACGATTCGCTCAATGTTGCGCTGCTGTGCGGCTGACAAGGCCACATCAAAAACGACCACACCGATATCAAGTCGTTTCACCTCATCGGCCAATTCACCGATTTTTCCGCTGCCCAAATACGTCGCCGGATCAGGTTTATCACGCTTAGCCATCATAAGCCCAACGGGCTCAAGTGCATCGCTTCGAACAAGCTCAGTGAGCTCTTCAGCTGCATCAGCAATGGTGATTCGCGAAGTGGAAATACAAACGAGGTATGCTCTGGGCGACTTTTCTTCAGCGCTATCGATTTGAAATACAGTCATACGGTAGGGACAAAAAGAGCGTGCCAAGCGAATCCACCCCGGCACACTCCTTTATTGATCATCAATCAGGTTCTATTACTCAGCGTCTTCGACTTGAGGCATGTTCACGGGCTTAGTCGGCACCACGGTACTGATCGCATGTTTGTAGACCATTTGTGTCACAGTATTGCGAAGCAGCACAACGTATTGGTCGAACGATTCCACCTGACCTTGTAACTTAATGCCGTTAACCAAGTAGATGGAGACCGGAATATGTTCCTTGCGCAAAATGTTGAGGAACGGATCTTGTAAAAGTTGGCCTTTATTTGTCATTTTTATTCTCCGGGCGTTTGAAATAGCACGCCTTCTTGTTTAGGTAGCCCGACTATCGAACACCTGCCCTGTTAGTTTAATCCTTTTTCTCCACATAGGGATTGCGGTTCAGCTTAAATTCAATCCGAAGCGGAGTTCCCGCCAAATTAAATTGATCTCTGAACCAACCTTCCAGATAGCGTTTATAGCTATCCGGCACAGCCTGCAGGCTGTTGCCATGAATCACCACAACGGGAGGATTTTGCCCGCCTTGGTGAGCATAGCGTAATTTCGGTCGAACACCCTTGACTCGAGGGGGTGATTGACGCTGAACAGCTTCAATAAGCGCACGGGTCAACTTGGGCGTCGACAATTTTGCGAAAGCGGCCGCGTGTGCATCAGAGACAGCCTTCATCAAATGGTTCAAACCGTTTCGCTTTAACGCAGAAATGTGAATCTGGCGTGCCCAATTCAGGAAATGAAGCTTGTGATCCATTTCTTCATCAATTCGGCTACGCTCGTAGCTATCGAGAGCATCCCACTTGTTAATAGCAACCACTAAAGCACGGCCGCTTTCCAACACATAACCGGCGATATGCGCATCGTGCTCGGCGATCCCTTCCTTGGCATCAAGCACCAAAATAACAACATTGGAGTCCGCAATCGCCTGCAAAGTTTTAACCACCGAGAATTTTTCAATGGCTTCAAAAACTTTACCTTTGCGACGTAAACCGGCCGTATCAATTAACGCATAGTCTCTACCGTCATACTCGAAATCCACTCGAATTGAATCGCGTGTCGTACCCGGCATATCGTATGCAATCAGCCGTTCTTCACCTAAAAGAGCATTGATTAACGTACTTTTACCGGCGTTGGGCCGACCGGCCACGGCCACCTTAATGCGAGGAGCCTTCCCCTCTTCGGCGGCTTCTTCATCATCAACAATATCGATTTCTTCTTCGGGACAAAGCGACAGGGCCAACTCAATCATGTTGTGCACCCCGTGGCCGTGAGCCGCTGAAATCATGTTGGGTTCGCCCATGGCTAATTCATAGAATTCTGCAGCATGAACAGAATCCAAACCTTCGGCTTTATTGACCGCCAACACAACCGGTCGATGAGAACGTCTTAAGTGATTGGCAATGCGCTCGTCATGCGGAGTCAAACCCGTTCGAGCATCGACCACAAAAATCACCACATCGGCTTCTTCGATGGCCAATTCAGCCTGGCTTGCCATAGCCTTGACAATCCCTTGGCTTTTAACCGGTTCAAAACCACCCGTATCCACCACAATATAAGGGCGAGGACCCACACGACCTTCACCGTATTGACGGTCGCGTGTCAGTCCGGGAAAGTCCGCCACAAGAGCATCCCGGGAACGAGTCAGTCGATTGAAAAGCGTGGACTTTCCGACATTGGGACGTCCGACCAAAGCAATCACAGGAAGCATGGTTTATTGCACCTTAATGAAGGCCACTTCACCTTCTTCAGTTTGGAAAATAGCTCCCTGCTCATAACTTTGAGCAGGAGAGACAATGGCTCCATCCAAGCGGGTGCGGCCGATAATATCGCCGCTTTCCGGATTGAGAATTTGCACATAGCCTTCGCTGTCACCAACAGCCACAACACCCGACATCGGGGTGATCGCTCGTACACCGCGCCACTTCAGCTTTTCATTTTTCCAGACAGGATAGCCGCGGGTGCGATCAAAGGCATAAAGTTCACTGGCCGTATTGCCGATATAAACAAAACGGTCATCAGCCGAAGGCGGCGTCATGGCCGTCACATCGTGCGTAAAACGCAGCTGACCGTTGGTGGCATCCATACAAACCAAGCGTCCTTGGAACGCTGAAGCACAGAGCAGATCTCGATTGACCATCGGAGTGCCCAAGATATCCACCAGGCGTTCAACTTCGGTAATGCCACGAGCCTCTGAAATCAAGGCCTGCCATACAGGACGGCCTTCAGCGGATAACCCTAAAAGGTACCCATTACTTTGTCCCACCAGAATCATGGGACCGAAGAAAATCATTCCGGAAGCATTTTTAATAGTAAGCGACGGAGCCTGACGCTGATAACGCCAGCGCTGTTCACCGGTTGACGCATCAAAAGCGGTCACACGAGTGTCGGCCGTGCGCACAATGACCAAACCATTGCCCACCAACGGTACAGCATCCATCTCACTCGTTAAGAATGTTGACCAGAGCTTTTTACCTTCGGCATCCAATACAACAAGTTCACCTTTGGCTGTACCAACGGCAATGATATAACCGTCACTACCAACGCCAGCCGCCACCGGTGCATCGGTATCAAAACTCCATACCTCATCACCATCATCGGCATCCAAGCGATAGACGGTGTTGCCGCCTGCAACGTAAACCGAGCTGCCAACCACCGAAGGCACTAAATAATTCGTCAGACTTTCACCCACACTCTTAGACCAAACCACATCAGGTTCAGCGATGGAGTTATAGTCTTCGAGCTCAGTAGGCGCTTGAGAACTCGGGGCGCTGCATCCGGCCAAAACCGCGGCGGCTGCCAGGGCCAAAAGTGTTTTCTTCATCATACAAAGCCTTTAAGTCTTATTGCTTTTGTTGTTCAGTGTCTTCAGGAAGCGCTTGAAGTTTAAGTTGAACGAAACCCATCAGTGCCGGATCAATCGGGTGCTTTAAAGCTTCCTGCCACACTCGGCGGGCATTCACCACATCACCCTTAGCAAAGTAAGCATCACCCAAACGGTCATTGACCAAGGCGATCTGCTTATCGGTAGGCTGAGCCGTCGTCAACAAAGAAACAGCGTCTTCGTATTTTTTATCATCCAAAAGGAAACCGGCCAAGCGAACACGGGCTACGGTTTGATATTCCGGGCGATCGGATTCTGCCACCACCCAATGCAACAATTCCTGAGCCTTCGCACTCTCGCCCTTCGATTCAAGGTAACGGGAAGCGCTCAAAGCACCCATCGGACCGTAAACGGTAGAACCCGCATCTTCAATTAGCGCATCAACAATTTTCTCAACAGAAGCAGGTTCAGACTGCTGCATAATCGCCGTCTGAAGTGAAGAATAGGCGACACTGGCTTCCTGGGCTTGATGACGTTCCCACCACTTCATACCGTTGTAGCCGGCAAAAGCCAAACAAACCACGGTAATTACGGAGAGAACCAAGTTACCCCATTTCTCCCACCAAGCCTTTAACTCGTCTAATGACTCTTGTTCTTGTAAATCGTAGGCCATGCCTTATTCCTCGTCTTCTTCGAAAAAGTCGTCGTTTAAATTGACAAAATATTGGATTGCGTCTTGTAAGTCAAGGGTTTCTTGCTTCATGAAGCGTTCGTCTTCGTGACCATACATGCATTTCACAGTCACCTGACCATGAGCGGTTTCTTCTTCACCGCAAATCAACGCATATTTAGCGCCGCTTTGGTCAGCCTTTTTCATTTGACTCTTCATGCTCGCATCACCGGCGTGAACAATCACTTCGTAGTATGCATCACGAAGAATTTCACCCAACATCATCGCGTAGCCTTGAGAAGCACCGCCTTGATGCAAAACATAAACTTCGGTGTCAGGCTCGCCAGATTCAAAGCCGCATTCACGCATCACTTCAAGCACTCTTTCCACACCCATGGCAAAGCCAACAGCCGGCGTGGGTTTACCGCCCAACATTTCAATGAGCGGATCGTAACGGCCACCGCCGCAAACCGTTGCTTGAGCCCCGAGCTTATCCGTCACCCATTCGTAAACGGTGTGGTTGTAATAATCAAGGCCTCTGACCAAACGAGGATTGATGGTGTAGTCGACACCCGCAACCGAGAGCAACTCTTCCATACGACGCAAGAAGGCAAGACTGTCTTCTTTCAGGTAATCCAAAAGCTTCGGCGCTCCTTCAACCATCTGTTGCATGTCAGGATTTTTCGTATCCAAAATGCGAAGCGGGTTGCTGTAAAGACGACGTTTAGCATCCTCATCAAGGACATCCTGATTGGCTTCAAAGTATTTGATCAACGCTTCGCGATGAGCTTTACGCTCGTCGAGATTGCCCAAGGAATTGAGTTCCAGTTTCAAGGGCAAAATTTCAAGCTCATCAAAAAGACGGCGAGCCATGAGGATCTGTTCAACGTCAACATCCGGCCCCTTAAAGCCCAACGCTTCAACACCCAATTGGTGGAATTGACGATAGCGGCCGCGTTGCGGACGCTCGTGTCTGAACATCGGTCCGAAGTACCACAATCGTTGCGGAGCGTTATAGGTGAGGTTGTGTTCAATCACACTTCTGACCACACCGGCCGTATTTTCAGGACGCAAAGCCAATTCTTCACCGTTGAGGGAATCGGTGAAGCAATACATTTCCTTTTCCACAATATCGGTTACTTCACCGATACCGCGCTTAAAAAGAGAGGTTGCCTCTAAGATCGGCGTGCGAATTTGCTTGTAACCGTATGCACGAAGCACATCATGGGCACATTCTTCAAAATATTCCCAAATAGGCGCTTCGGCCGGAAGAATGTCATTCATTCCGCGAATACCGGCAATTTTTTGTACTTTAGCCATAACACTTCTCTCTTTCATTAATGTCTAATGCTTTTTCGAGTAATGCGTCTGCACATACTCATTAATTAATTCCTTGAAGCGGTCGGCAATGGAGTCCGCATCACCGGCCTCTCCTTTAATGGAGGCAATCTTTTCTCCGTCCGCGAACACGGGGGCAACAGGTGACTCACCGTTACCGGGCAAGCTAATCCCAATATTGGCGTGCTTGCTTTCCCCCGGGCCATTGACCACACAGCCCATGACGGCCACCACCATATTTTCGAAACCCTCGGCCGTTTCGCGCCATTGTGGAGTCATCTCAATCAAATAGCGCTGCGTTTGAGCCGCCAGTTGTTGAAAAAGGGCGCTTGACGTACGGCCACAACCTGGACACGATACCACAAGAGGAGAAAAGGCGCGAAGCCCCATGGTCTGCAAAATCTCCTGAGCAACGCGAACTTCTTCAGTTCTTGCTGCCCCCGGCATTGGTGTTATGCTCACCCGAATCGTGTCGCCAATCCCTTCGGCCAACAACACACCCATCGAGGCAGCGCTAGCCACCACCCCTTTGGTGCCAATACCCGCTTCCGTTAAACCTAAATGCAAAGCATAGTCAGACTGTGAGGCGAGTTCCCGATACACAGCCACCAAATCCTGAACCGCGGACACCTTGGCCGAGAGCACGATTTTGTCGGCCGCAAGGCCGATTTCTTCTGCAGCTTTTGCGCTTTGCAAGGCGGAAGCCACCATCGCGTGCAACTGAACTTCTGAAGGCGTCTGCGGCATGCCGGCCGCACGATTGTCTTCGAGCATGCGTGCCAAAATTTGAGCATCAAGCGATCCGCCGTTTACACCGATCCTCACCGGCTTATCATTGGCGATAGCGACTTCGACCATACGGGCAAAGTTTTCCATTCCCCGCTCACCGTGACCGACATTGCCCGGGTTGATACGGTATTTGGACAGGGCCTTCGCGCATTCGGACACCTCGGTGAGCAATTTGTGTCCGTTGTAGTGAAAATCGCCAACAAGCGGAACCGAGCAATTTAAAGCGTCAAGCTTTTCACGAATCTGAACCACAGCGCGAGCCGCATCGGGCGTATTAACAGTCAGGCGAACCAACTCGCTGCCTGCGCGTGCCAAATCAATGACCTGCTGCACCGTTGCGTCAACATCGGTCGTTGCCGTGTTGGTCATGGATTGCACCCGAATGGGGCTATCTCCCCCTATCGTCACATCGTTGTCGCCGTAACGAACATGAACCTTGTGAGTGTGATGACGAGAGCTAAACACAGACATCGTTCTAGCGCTCCTTGACTAAAAAGGTGACTTGAGCTTTTTGTTGAGCCAAGCGTTCGGCGCGACGCGTTTTATCTTTAATGTTGCCTGCCAATTGACCACAAGCGGCATCAATATCGTCACCTCTGGTCTTACGAATAGTCGTCACAATGCCCTGCCCCATCAGATAGTCCTGGAAAGCCTTCACATCTTTCGGATCGGGCTTTCTTAAGTCACTGTCCGGAAATGGGTTAAAGGGAATTAAATTAAACTTGCAGGAAACACCACGCACAAGCTTAACCAATGCTTTGGCGTGTTCCAAGCGATCATTGACACCACCCAACAAAATGTATTCAAAAGTGATGTAATCACGCGGAGCATGAGCTAAATAACGTTTGCATGCCTGCATAAGATCTTCAAGCGGGTGCTTCTTATTGATGGGCATGATCTGATCGCGCAGCTCGTTGGTGGGGGCGTGCAAGGACACTGCCAAAGCAACGGGCACGGCCGCCGCTAATTTATCCATCTGTAAAGTCAAGCCGCAAGTGGAAACCGTCACACGACGACGGCTC
>OBKR01003298.1_pt1 | contig 10547 bp, 10 predicted proteins | sample 1518991 | NCBI WGS metagenome assembly OBKR01 (sample SAMEA2452117, study PRJEB22498) | human gut metagenome | biome: human feces; feature: human gut; material: feces | place: Australia | collected 2012
GACAGAGGTATTTTGCCTAGGATGCTCATGGCATGGGGCACCTAGGAAATGCCGGTGATTTTATGGGTGGCAAGTTCTTATAAGTCTTCTTTGGGTAACTCTCTGATCACTCTACATGGGTTACCGACGGCCACGCTATAGGTGGGAATGGATTTTGTCACTACACTGCCTGCCCCGATCACGCTGTTCCTCCCGATCGTGATGCCGGGTAAGACGATCGTTCCACCACCAATCCAAACATTGTCTTCAATGGTGATGGGGAGGGCTTTTGTCCTGAAAAATAAATCCCCCGATCGTTCGTCCCAATCATTCACGAAGCGTTCGTTCGCATTTATCGGGTGCGTAGCCGTATATAATTGTACGTTGGGGGCGATGAGGACGTTATTTCCTATTTTGATAATATTATCGTCTAAAAACGTACAGTTCATATTGATAATGACCTTGTCACCAATAAAGATGTGCTTCCCGCATTCGCAATGGAAATTTATATCAATGCTGGAATACTTGCCAATGCTTCCTAGCATTTGGCGTAAGAGGGCATCTCTTGTAGCGCTGTCGGTTATATTGGTTGCGTTCAAACGAGCGAGTAGGTTTTTCGTCTGGACGATCATTTGCAGGACTTCTTGATCCAGATGGTTGCAATACTCGCCCGCCAAGAACTTTTGATAATTTGTTTCCATAATGATTACAGGGATTTGATACGGTTATTTACATATGTTGAAGTTGTATATAGAAGACGATGAAAAAGGCGATAGTCGCAATCAGGGCGATAGAAGAATATAGACGGAAAGGCTTATCTTGTTTATAGACTCCATAGGCTAGTCCTATCAAGGCGCACAGTAGTATACCAGTAGGGATGCCGAAGAAGCCTAAAACAATGACGCTAATAAGCATTACCCATCCCATGGCTATTAATATTTTACTTCTGATAGTTCTCATCTTTAGTATCTGTTTAGTTATTGGATATAATAGACAATTTTAGTGTTAAGAAAATGGAATCTTGGCACGTATCTCTATCCTCTCGGAAGTGATAGGATGCGTGAATGCTAGATATTCAGCGTGCAGATAGAGCCGTTCCGCCTTTCGCCCGTAAAGTTCGTCGCCAAGGATGGGGCAATGAAGACCTAGGGGATGGGCGGCGTGTACCCGTAGCTGGTGGGTACGTCCGGTTTGGGGATAAAAGGCGATAAGGGTTTTTCCGGAAGTCCGTTCCAATACCCGGTAGCGTGTAAAGGCAGGTTTCCCGAATTCTTCGCTTACGATTTGCCGGGGTCTGTCCAAAGGATCGGGACATAGCGGGAGACGGATCTCGCCCTCATCTTGGGGAACTTCGCCCTCTAATAAGGCGATATACCTTTTCTGGATGGTTCGGTTCTTGAATTGGGCTTGCAGGTTCTGATGCGCTTCTTTGGTCTTGGCGGCGAGTAGCAAGCCGGATGTCGCCATATCCAAGCGATGTACGATAATTGGGCCGGTGGCTTCCGGATAAAGGATCGATAGCCTTTGATAGACGGAGTCCGCGTCTCCCTTGCCGGGAACGGAGAGCATACCTTCCGGTTTATTGATGACCAACAAATAGTCGTCCTCATAAAGGATATCCAGTTTCGTCTCCCGGTGAGAGTCCGCCAATAACGGATTCTCATCTACCCGCAATCCCTGTAGCATATGATGGAGGATCGGCTCGCATTTTCCTTTGCAAGCCGGATAATAATACCCATGGTGCCGAATCTCCGTCTTGGGAGAATCGCCCCACCAGAACTCTGCCATGGCGATCGGTTCCAACTGATGCTGGTAGGCGTATTGTAAGAGTTTAGGGGCGGCGCACTCACCCGCTCCGGCAGGTGGCGTACCTTGTGAGGTAGGAGCGAACAGTTCGCATAAGTCCTTCACCTCGCCCCGGGCGTTCAGGATTCGGAATTGTTCGAACAACTTGCGTTGCAAGGTCGCCGACCGTCGCTTGCGTTCTTGCTTCAGTTGCTCGATCCACCTTAGCTTGATCCTCCTCCAGTATAGACCGCAATGATTTCTTGGTTAGCTTGTGAGCGGCTTTCATGTGTTGGCTCTCTTTAATAAGAAGTGCGGTCTCTTCTTCCGTGAGAGGGAATTGCCGAAGTCGGTCGCGCTCCTCTTTCCTCTTTTTCATCAAGTCTTTTGCGGCCTGTAATACGAAATCGCAGTATTCGATCGTGCTTTGTAACCTCGACCGTGCGTCTTCGAGAGCTGGAGAGGCTTGCTGGGTTCGGATACGGGCATTGATCTCATTGATCTGCTCCTCCTCTTGCCGGAAGAAACCATCCGGTTGTAATAGGTCATAGATCGGGGGGACGAAGAAAGGATGTACATTCTTCCCCGCTAGGTTACCGGAGAACGCAGCCAGATAGCCGACCTCTCCGGCGGGAGTACGAACCACCAATACGCCGAACATTTTTCCGGTTTGTAACTCTTCCCGCCATTCGGTTCGTTCTTTCAGGTATGCCTGCGTCTCCTCAGCCGCTATTACGCATAGAGGATGCGGTGTATAGTGAAAAGGATACGTGAATCGTTCCGGTAAGGGGATCGATTGTATCGGTTGGGCAAACGTGTGAAACTTAGATTCCATCATTCATTTTTTAATAGACAATAAGCGTAAACGGCCAGTGCCGTAGGATCTCCCTCTTGATACAATCCCGGACGGGAGATACGATCCCATTGGATCAACGACCGGGTCTCTTTCGCGGAGAGAGCTTCGCCGACGATCTCGTTCCATGCTTGTCCGTCCTTACTCCAGTAGAACGTGCTATGCGTACCGTCGGTCACTTTCATCCGTAGATATAAAGGCGAGGCGGGAAGAGGAAGATCGGCCAATTGATGTTCTTTCCCCTCTAGGATATATTTCAATATCAAACGGTCTCCTGCGCATCCGCAGGTGATTAGGTTATTTGCGTCTCCGTACATCGTGATTCCTTTCCAACTGTCATTCCGGTTTACGATCGCTGTTTCCAACGTGTAATCCGGGGAGGTTGGGCGTAAACAAAGTGCCGCTCCGGTCTTTACGCCGGGTTTCGGTGTTCCGGATAGAGATAGTTTACCGTTCTTGATCTCGGTCTTGACATCCGTGTAAGGATAGTTCCAACTCCATTCGGGACGCAAGGTAGCACCGGTGAAATCATCCGAGAAATCGAATACCGGCACTTGTGCGGACTCGGCAAATGGCATGGGTTGCGTGCGGCTCGCATATTCCCCGGTTACGAAGTGAGGCCAATGATCCTCGCCCATTCTCACCTCTTGCAGGTAAGGTTGGCGACCTTGGTAGAAGCCGCTTCCCGGTTGGTAAGCGTGGCATAGGTAATACATGCGTCCGTCCGGTGTAGTCGTAATCGTTCCGTGACCGATGGAGAGAACCTCCTTGCTTCCGTGCAAGATCGGGTTTCCTTGGTATTTCTCGTAAGGGCCTTCCAGCTTTTTCGAGCGAGCCACGGATACGGCGTAATCGCTTTGCGGGCCACAACAGCCTCTCACGGAGTAGATGATATAGTAATATCCGTCTTTCTTGAACCAATGCTGACCTTCCATACCTTGACGCTCATCGTCACGCAGCAGGCTGAAAGGCTTTCCGTCTAGGCGAAGCCCATCGTCCGTCAACTTACAGGCCAATAACTCTATGGGTTGGTTATCCAATCCATAAGCCTTCCAACTGATGTAAAGTTTGCCTTTGTCCTCCAAGATAAATGCGTCTATCGCTTCCTTCCCAAACTCTACCACCGGGCCGTAATCCTTGAACTTGCCCGTAGGTGAATCCGCCACGGCGACACCGATGCACGAGATGTTATCCGATTGCTTCCGGGCCGTATAATAGACATATACCTTCCCTTTATGCTGATACCATTCCGGAGCCCAGAATGAGGATTTAGTCCATTCCGGTTTCTCGTCGAATACATGTCCGGTTTGCTGCCAGTTCACCAAATCGGTAGAGGTGAAAACCGGATAATAGGGGGCCCATTCCGAGGAGGTGCCGGTGATATAGTAAGTCTGATCGATCCGAATAATGGAAGGATCAGCTACGTCACCGTGGATCACGGGATTGGTAAAATAGGATTCTTGTTGCGCTAGTCCTGTGGCCAAGGAGGCGGCACAGAAGAGTAGTGTGAAAATCTTTCTCATGTTTTATCGTATTTTATTTAAGATGTTCTTACGTACGGTTCGCAAAGAGATTTGTAGTAAATCGGGTTCCGCCAGATCGAGTAGTGTCTTATACTCCTGTAATAGCTCTGGAATGGGACGGCATAACTCATATCCCAGTTTCATGCAAAGCGTTTGCACACCGGGTAATTCCTTCGCTGAAAGCATCCGGTCTAGGCAGAAGTTCAGGAAATCCACCCGTGGGGGATTCGCTTGAGGCTGTCGTAAAAGCAAATTCAATAGAAGACGTCGTTTACCGGGATGCTTGCAGACCAGAATCTCGTTTATCAATTCATCTTGTTTATCGTATAGCCATTTATTCTCATCTGCGGAAAAATGGCTACAGGCCCATAACGCTTGATAACCGATGGTCTCGTCCGGATCGAAGATCAAACCGTATAGTTCCGATTTCCGTTTCTGGCTTCCTTGCACATATCGCAATATCTCATGGATATCCTCTATGTGGATGCGGTCAGATAATCTCTCTCTTAAATCCATTTACAACATTGAATCTTATATCTTTCGATCTTTTATGCCGTAAAGTTATAGTCTTTTTAGCAAACTTTCTCTAATTCTCTTACTTTTGTTCCCATTCGTTTCATCGGCGTATACTTCATCCCATGCGTCACTTGTTCCTCACAGACAGGCTCGAATCCGAGCTTTCTGTAGATGGGGATTGCGTAAGAAGAGGAGTTAACCGTCATTTCTGATCCGGGCTGATTTAAGATCGCGGTCTTGAACAATTGTTTACCGATTCCTCTTCTATGATAAGACGGTTTGATAAAGAATAAGGAGATATGTTTTCCCTCGTTTTTTGTCGCGATTACGCCAATTAAAGACTCTCCATCGAAGGCTCCGTAGAAGGTTAATTCATTTACTAGTTGCTTATTATAAATGAAATTCTTGAAAGTTTCCAGCCCCTCTTCATCGAAATCCTTTCTTCCGCATTCGATGAAAACGTCCAGAGATAAGTCTAATGCCTTATCGTATTCATTTGCCGGTAATTGTCGAATTTCCATAGATATGTTATTCTTTTTGATTCTCTTCTAGTTTCTTATCTGCTACCAATTCAAAATGATGCGCATCAATGAATTGTCCGTTTTTGTAACAAGCCTTTCTGAAAATGCCGGTCTTCCTGAATCCAGCTTTTTCTAATACTCGCATGGAGGCCGGATTATATTCGTAGACCGTGGCGAATATACGAATAACCTCCGTATGCGCGAAATAATACTGGATGGCCTCGGTTAACGCATCCGAAACAATTCCTTGATTCCAGTATTTCTCACTAATCCAATAACCCACTTCCGCATTGAAACGCTCTACGTCCGTACCTCTCACAAAACCAATGTTACCAATAGCCTCGCCACCAACCGTAATACAAAAATCCGATATATCTGTTTTCTCCTGCGCTTGTTTGATGAAGAAGCGGGCATTCCCTTTTGTATAAGGATAAGGTAATCCATCCCGGCAGTTATCCCAGATTTTCTTATTGTTCAAATGGAAGGCTAGGGATTCGGTGTCTTGATCTTCCCAGCTCTTGAGCGTATATAAATCCTTTATTACTACAATCATAAGATGTTGTTTTTACGGGATAAGGACGGATTCTCAAGATAATAGCACAGGTGGTCATATATTTGCCCATTATACATTAACTCCGCTTGGTGAAGCAGCCCTTCGTATATAAATCCATTTTTCTGTAATACACGTTGTGAACGTTGATTATGAGGATAGCAATTGGCCGTGATCAAATGTAAACCCATTTGGGTGAATCCGTAATTCAATACGCTCTTCACTGCCTCGCTCATGAAGCCTTGTCCCCAGTATTTCTCATCCAGCCAATATCCCAGCATGCGGGCATGCGGATTCTCCCGCTTTGGATCGGGAATGATGCCAATGGAGCCAATGACTTGTTTTGTCTCTTTTGATACGATAGCCCAAACCCCTTCTTTCCCGATAAAAATGGCATTTAGAACATCGATTGTCTCCTCGATCGTTTCATGAGGTTTCCATCCGGCGTTATTGCCTAGGTTTGGATTCTTACAGCTCTCAAAAACATCAGGAGCATCGCTTTCGGTGAAAGGACGGAGCACAAGACGGTTGGTTTCTATATTCGATGTTTGTGTCATATACGGATGTTTATTTAGTCGAGATAGATCATTTTCTTGGTCATCCCACCGTCAATCGTAATATTCTCGCCATTAATGAAATCGTTTTCCTCTTGACAGAGAAATAAGCACATACGGGCGATATCCTCCGGCTTGCCCACCCGTCCGGATGGATGTTGAGCATGATCCTCCGGACGAAGCTGGTCGTAATTGTTATTCTGTATCCAACCGGGAGCGATAGAGTTTACCGTGATATGCCATTCCGAGAGCGATAAGGCCAACGCATGTGTCAAAGAATAGATACCTCCTTTAGAGGCGGCATATCCCTCGCTACCGGGTTCACTCATCAAGTAACGGGTAGAGCAGATATTGATGATCCTTCCGTATGGGTTCTGTGCATCAAGGGATTGCCGATGGAGCGCTAATTGGCGGGAGGTGATAAACGCCGGGCGTAAGTTTATGGATAGTATCTTGTCGAAATCCTCTACGCTTGTTTCCGTGATGGGAGAGAACTGACTGACACCTGCGTTGTTGATAATGATATCAATATCTCCCCACTCCTCGATGATCTTTCGCAGGCAATCTTCTAGTGCGGTTTTATCACTAACGTCCACGAGATGGAATTGTGTCCCGGTTTGTAGGGCAGTCTCTTTTCCTAAGGTCTCGTTCTTGTCGCAGAAGGCCACACGATGTCCGGCTCCTCTGAAAGCCCTTACAATCGCTTTCCCGATCCCCTCGGCTCCACCGGTGATGAAGACTCTTCTTGTTTTATGAAGTGTCTTCGTTGTATGCCCCGTTCTAGTGCCGGAAGTCTTCCGGGCTTGGTATTCTGCGTACTTATTTTCCAGATAATTGTCTGCCATGATTCAGTCACTATTAAATGAGGACAAATATAGTTGTTTTCTGTCGAACCGATTTCTTTTAGTCGATATTCTGTTTGGGATACTAAAATAGAACCGGAAATTGCCATCTAAATTGCTTGTGGATTTGTTTTAATAGAAAAGTATTGATTATGAGAATAGCGATCAGCGGGGCAAGCGGATATATCGGTCAGCATCTTTCATCTTTTTTGGAGGGAAAAGGATATGATGTTATCCCTTTAGGGCGGGATTTGTTTAAGGAAGATTGTTTTGATGAATTATGCCGATGCGTGGAATCCTGTGAAGTCGTCATTAATTTGGCGGGCGCTTCCATTAATAAACGTTGGACGGAGGCTTACAAACAAGAGTTGTATGATAGCCGTATTTGCGTGACCAGACAGTTGGTGCATGCCATAAACACGAGAAGCGTGAAACTTGAGTTGTTTATTTCGGCCTCCGCCGTAGGTTATTATCCGGCTTTCGGGGAATATGACGAGTATCATGATTGCCGGGGAATGGATTTTTTGGCCCGGTTGTGTGGGGCGTGGGAGGAGGAAGCGTCCGCATGCTCATCGGATGTGAGGCTTGTCATTACCCGTTTTGGTGTCGTATTGTCTGAGGATGGAGGGGCCTTGAAAGAGATGCTTCGTTTGCAACGCTTCTCACGGGTAAGTGTCGTGATCGGTAACGGGCAACAGCGTTTTCCATGGATCAGCCTGTTTGATCTATGCCGCTCTTTTGGTTATATCATACGGAATAGGCAGATGAGGGGTGTGGTAAATTTGGTTTCTCCAGACCTTATCACCCAAAAGCAGTTGGCTCATACGTTAGCGAGAGCGGATAAGATCCGTAGGATCATCCCTTTGCCTGAGTTCTTTTTTCGGCTGAAGTTTGGCGAGGGAGCGTCGTTCGTGACAAAAGGGCAAACCGTCCATCCCTCTAAATTACAGGAATCTGGGTTTACATACATTTATCCAACAATAGAGAAACTTATGAATATAACAGATCATCATACCGTACCGGAACTGGATGTTAAACGGTATATGGGGCGATGGTATGAAATCGCCCGTTATGAGAATCATTTTGAGAGAGGCATGACGGATGTGACGGCCACGTATACGTTGCTTCCGGACGGAAAGATCCGTGTGGAGAACGAAGGATATAAAGGCGGCGTTCACAAGAAAGCCACCGGTCGTGCGAAACAACCGGACCCTAAAAATAATCCCGGAAAATTGAAAGTGGCTTTCTTCTTATGGTTCTATGCGGATTATTATATCTTAGAACTTGATGCGGATTATCAATATGCGGTGATAGGAAGCAGCACGGATAAATACCTCTGGATCTTGAGCCGTGAGAGGAACTTACCGGAGGCGGTTCGGGAAGATTTACTGGGGAAGATAACGGAACGTGGGTATGATATCTCTAAATTGATTTCATGAGCTGATGTATAAAGGGGTAAAGCCGTAGTGATTACGCCTTTGCCCCTTTTATTACTCATATTGGAAAACAATCTTAACAGAGGCGATCTGAGAGAGTTCCTTTTGCTCACATGATAGGCTTTACGATTTCAATTTTAAGGCCAAGCGCATCAATAATACGGAAAAATAAACCAACTCCCGGTTCTATGATTCCTTTTTCAATTCTTGATATATAGGTCTTATTAGTTCCTACTTTTTCGGCCAACTCGGATTGTGTCATTTTCTCTTGCTTCCGTGCGTCACTAATAATTTGCCCCACACAATAAGAGTATGCTTCTTTGCGAAACTCCTCTCTTTCTGGTGAGCCAACCTTGCCGTATAATTTATCTAATACGGCGTCCATACTCCCGATCTTAGGATTTGCTTGCATAATATTCATTTTTTTTCCATAGTGCAAATATAAATTAAGTTTACATATATAACAACTTTAGATAGACTTTTCTTTTATGTTTTCAGTTGCTTTCCATCAGCAAAGGCATTTCCTACCTTTTCGCCCACTCTCAAATAGTCGTTGTTGAATGGATCAAAGATGATGGGAGCGGCTTTAGCTACATTCACCTTGCCGTTCTCATCAAGTACACGCTCGTCAACACTGACATTTACGATCTCGCCACGGAGTATGCAAGTATCCGGATCGTAATCTTTTAATTTACATTCGATAGCCACGGCCAATTCGTCGATCAACGGAGCATCTACGAAGTCTGATTTTGTAGCGTGAAATCCTGCTTTGGCAAACTTGTCGGTAACTTTATTGCCCGACACGATACCTACATAATCACAAGCTACGACATGATCGGCATCTGCCATGCTTACCGTGAAAGCTCCACGCTTCAGGATATTCTTAACTGTCTTGTGACCGGCGCTAAGACACATGCTGATCTCATTCATCTCACTGATACCGCCCCAAGCGGCGTTCATCGCGTCGGGAGTTCCATCTTCTCCATACGTGGCGATAATAAATACGGGTTGCGGATAGCTCAAAGGCTTCGCTCCAAAATTCTTTCTCATAATCATTTATTTTTTAGTCCAATTCTTGATATCTTCTTCTGTCACTCCGTTCATCAACTTCCCTTTTTGCCAGTTCACATCCGGATAGGCTTTCCGCAATTCACTCTCTGCGTTCGAGATATTGCTACTGCCCGATGTGGCGAATGGGATAACGGTTTTACCCGAGAGATCGTATTTCTCCAAAAAGGTGTTGATGAGTCTTGGGGCTTGATTCCACCAGATGGGAAATCCTAGGTAAACGGTGTCATACTCCGTTAGGTTCTTCAAATCATCGATAATGGCCGGTCGTGATGTAGGATCGTCCATCTCTACGCTGCTGCGTGAGGATTTATCCCGCCAGTTCAGATCGGCGGAGGTATAGCTTTTCTCAGGTTGGATCTTGTGAAGATCACCACTGACAATAGACGCGACTTGTTGGGCCGCTTTTTCAGTATTTCCCGTTGCCGAGAAGTAAGCCACTAAAACTTTTGTCCCTTCGGCAGCCTTTTGCGCATAAGAGGCGATACATACCATTGAGACCATGACCATGAATAATACGATTCGTTTCATACTTCTTGAATTTTTGTTGTTTTTATATGCATTACGAGAATGCTATGTATTTATGGCGATAAAGATAGGAGAGAAAAATGAAACAGTTTGTACCCAAATTACTGATATATCTGATATTTTTGGCGATACGATCCTTATCTTTGTAAGGCGATTAACTAAAAGAAGAAAATATCATGCTTGCGTACACTTATATTGAACAAGGGAAATTTGAATTGCGGGAGAAACCGATACCGGAAATAAAGGATTCACGGGACGCTATCGTACGAGTGACTTTGGGTAGCATTTGTTCTAGCGATCTTCATATTAAACACGGTAGCGTACCACGTGCGGTACCCGGAATAACCGTTGGGCATGAGATGGTTGGTGTAGTGGAAAAGGTGGGTGCCGAT
>OBKR01003310.1_pt1 | contig 10522 bp, 9 predicted proteins | sample 1518991 | NCBI WGS metagenome assembly OBKR01 (sample SAMEA2452117, study PRJEB22498) | human gut metagenome | biome: human feces; feature: human gut; material: feces | place: Australia | collected 2012
AAAAATAAGAAAAAAGGCAAATCCTCCTGCCACAGCGCGAATCAGCAAAAGGGCAAAAAGCACAGCTGATAAGCACAACAGAACAGAAAAAGGACGCAGTGCAAACTGCGTCCTTTTTGCATATCCCGGTGGATTTTTCCGCGCTTTGCTGATATAATCAAAGAAACCGCTCATATCGGAGGTGCAAAACTTGATATTTCAATTCGGCGAATACAAAATCGATGTTGATGTTGAAAAGACACGGCAGTTCTATGACCGCGCCAAAACGGTCAGCGAGGGGTGCCAATGCGACGGGTGTCTTAACTTCGAGAGAGCCGTCGACAAACTTCCGCAGAATATCCGGGACTTTTTCTCCGCGCTCGGCGTTGACATGAAAAAAATCTGCGAATGTTATGTCTATTGCGCCAAAGACGAAAACACGCTGTACTACGGCGGCTTTTGCCACATCTGCGGAACTTTACTCAGCGGCAAAAGCGCGTGGAAACCGACAAGCGACTCTACAGCCTGTTGGGACGAAAAAGCAACATATCCGCTCTCGCCGAATTTTGGCGTTTCGTTCAGCGACCGTATCGACATGCCGGAGCCGGATTTTCCTCTTCCAGTTATTCAGCTCGACTTCGATGCGAATATCCCGTGGGTGCTCGAAAAGAGAAACAGCTATATTGACGAATAATGAGGCGAAAAAAGGAGCAAATACAACGCACTTTGGGAATATGTCAAAAACAGCGGTAAACAGTCGCTGAAGCTCACTTTTGATGAAATACAAAATATCGCCGGCGTACCGATAGACCACGCATTTCTGAACTTCAAAAAGGAGCTTACAAACTACGGCTACCAGGTCGGAAAAATCTCGATGAAAGAAAAGTCCGTGAGTTTTGAGAAGAAATAAAATTGCGCAGATTTCGCGTGCGAATGATATCCGCTGATATCGCGAGCCTTTCCACTGCTCACTTTTACTTGCAACAAAAAATCCTACCCATTCCCGGGTAGGATTTCTGCTTTATATTTTATTCCGCCTCTTCGATGAGTCCGTAGTAGCGCGCGAACCAGTAGGGGTGGGTGTAGTTTGTGCACGCCATGAGATACATTCCGTGGTCGTCGCCCGTGCCGGGGAACATCGTGAACGCCGTCGGGTCGTCCGACTTCGTGAACAGGCGCTCGGCTTCGCCGGCGATGCCGGAGTCCGCGATGAAACGGTTGCTGTCGCAGCTGTTTATGCGCCTTTCGTGCGCCGGGAGCGGGTGATAGAGCTGCGGGATCATGCCGACCTCTGTCGGGCGCATGTCCCAGTCGAGATCGCGCCAGCTGTTGTAGAGCGTCCAGAGAATTTGATCCATCGGGTAGTCCGCAAGCTCGTCTACGGAAGTCTCGATGTCGCACTGCTCGCCCGTGCATGCGCCGTAGACGAAGTTGAAGAACGCATTGTGCTCCGCCTTTTCGTCGTCCCAGTGATGCGTCAGACCCATGGCGAACACGGAGCGAAGCTTCGGGTCGTCAACATAGCGCATGAGCAGCGATATCATGAGGAAATCGTGGTTGTCATCAATGTGGAGCAGGTGGCCGTCAAGGATTTTGTACTGCATGAGGTTCATGGCGAAGTGCTTGTCCCTGATGAGATATTCAAACGCATCTTCGTATCTCTTATCGCCGGTGATATGATATCCCGCCTTGAGGAAGGTCAGAATCTGAAGCGAGTTCGTGCCTTTTTCGTATATCCACTTGTGGTCGTTGTTGAGCAGATCGGGGTCCCAGTTTGCCCATGTGGTCGGCACGCCGTCGGTGTCAACGAGTCTGAACTTGTTGTCAAGAATATGGTCGAGAATCTTTTTGACAACGGAGGCTATCAGCTTCTTCTCCTCATCGTCCGCGACGAGATCGAAGTAGTTCGAGTATGCGTAGAAATGACCGACCATCTCGTCGGACGAAGTCTCGCCGAGCCACTCGAGCTCGTTGCCGTCCTTGTCGGCGGTGTGGTGCCATTCGTGGCGCACGCCCGTGCCGTAGCCGGCTTCGTCGATGTATCTTATCGAGCGGGCGGTGAAGCCCTCAATGCCCGTTATCTCGGTGAGCTTTATCATCGCGAGCAGCGAGCGGTGAGCCGCGGCGCGAACCTCCGGTTCCTTGGTGCAGGCGTATTCAAAGCACAGCGCGCCGAGATAGAGACCCGTCCAGAGTCCGTCGTTGTCGCCGGTGCAGACATAGCCTTCATTTTCGGACACAACGCCCTCATGCTCAAGCGCGCGTTCGAGCACAAAGCCGTCCTTGCGGACATTGAATTTCTCGCTGAATGCGCGAAGTCTCTTTGCCTTCTCTTCGAGCGTCATCATCTCAGTCTTGAAAACGCTGATGCCGCCGGAGGCGGTGGAGACGCAGAAGCTGCCGTCGGGCGAGAGGACGATGCCGGTCGCGTGCATGTCGGGCAGCCAGCGCTTGTAGCCGTAATATGAGAGCTTGCCGTTGTGGAGGATTATGAGACCGCAGGAGGTCGTGAAGTATCTTCTGCCCTCGCTGTCGGTCACCATGTCGGTTATCTCGCCATTGGGCAGACCGGTTATCTTCGAATTGTCGAGCCAGTAGCTGTTGTCGTCGTAGACGCAGACGCCCTTGTCCGTGCCTATCCAGACATCGCCCGCGGGGTCAATGTCGAGGCAGGATATGTTGTTGCTGAGTATTCCGGTCACGCCCTCCATGAGCTCCGACCAGTGCCATCTCTTGCCGACGAGCGCGTGGAGACCGTCGCTCTCGGTTCCGACATAGACTTTGTTGTTGCCGAAAACGGCGATGCAGCTGCCCTTGCCGGGCACGCCGATTTTAAGATCGAATTCTTTAGCCCCCTGCGGGAAGCGGTAGAGAACGGTCTTTGTGAGAATCCATGTGACGTTGTCGCAGTCCTGCTTCATCGCGACGGCGTCGGACGAGAACTCGCGGGACGCTATAATTTTTTTGCCGCTGAGCTCGATTACGCTCTTGCCCGTGCCGACGAAGATATGCCCGTCGTTTGCGCAGAAGAGCATGGATATCGGCGCGTTTTCAATGCCGATATCGACCGTGGTTATTTTCTTTCCGTCTATCTTTGAAAGACCTCTGTCCGTTCCGACATAGAGGCAGTTGTCCGCGCCGTAGCAGAGCGCGGTTATGTTGTCCGACGCGAGACCGTCGGCGGAGGTGGATACCGTTCTCGTCAGCTGGGGAAACTTTCCGAGTCGGCATACCATGCTGCGTTTTTTCATTTATCTGCTCCTTTTGTAAAAAAATCGAAGCCGCATCGGGCGGCATAAATATCAATAATAATTATATCGAAATCCGTAGTTTTTTCAAGAGCAAATGCAACAAATAGCCTTTTTCTATTGCATTTTTGTGCATTGTGGAGTAAGATATCAGCGTTGGAAAAAACAATATCCGGAAGGTGGAAACAATGTTTACTGATAAGCCTGAGAGCTACAGGGGAGTTTATTCCCTCCTGCTCACCCCGTTCAAAGAGGATAAGTCGATAGATTACGATGTCTACGCGCAGTATGTCGAGTGGCAGGTCGAGAGAGGAACCCATCATCTGTTCTCCGTCTGCGGAAGCTCCGAGATGACGACGCTCACTCCCGAGGAGAGAGTCAAGTGCGCGACTATCGCCGCAAAGCACTCCGGCAGCGCGGAAGTCGTCGCCACGGCGAACCTTGAGCCGACATGGCATATGCAGGTCGAAGAGGTCAAGCGCATGGAGCAGACCGGCGTTGACGGACTCGTTTTCGTCTCAAAGGGCTATGCCGATAACGACGAGAGACTTGTCGAATATCTCAGCGAGCTCGCGGGATATACTACTCTGCCGATAATTCTCTATGAGTTCCCGGGAATGCAGCCGTGCAATATGTCCGGCAAGGCATACGGCGAGCTGGTCAAGACCGGCAGATTCCACGGAATAAAGGACACCACCTGCACCATGGCGGGAATAAAGGACAAAATCGCCGTTCAGGGCGATTCCGCAGTGCTCCAGGCGAACATCCCGCTGCTGTTTGATGCATATATGGCGGGCGCGCGCGGCGTGTGCGCAACCCCGACCTCCTGCGGCGCAAATCTGTTCCGCAAGATGTATGACGAGTTCTTCGTCGAGAAGGACATAGCCAAGGCGAGAGAGACTTTCAACGAGATAATCCTGCTCGACAACGCTATCGACAGCGGCTTCAACGCGAGCGCAAAGTATCTCGTCAGCCTGCAGGGTATCCCGATGACGACCGTCACCAGAACCGGTTCGAGCGTCAACGAGGCGAGAAGACGCAGCATCGAGGCGTATTACGAATATGCAAAAGAGCACGGCATGCTCAAATAATTAAAATACATAGCGGCACTCTCAATCGGGAGTGCCGTTTTTTAATTTGCAGCGTATAAATATTTTCAGGTTGCGGGATATACCGAAACAGCCCATCGCAGCAGCTTCGTCCGAAGCGCCGCGGTGGGCGTGATTTTATAAAATAATGCTGCCGTCCTGCAAATAAATATATCACAGATACGGCCTCAGCCCGCAGAGAAGATCCTCTTCTATCCCGATTAGGCGACGTGCCGTGCTGCGCGAAGCGCCGTCCGCGCCCTTATATTCGTTGAGGTAGCGGGTCAGGCTCTTTATGCCCATGTCGCACCCGTCGGTCATCAGACCTGCAACCGTTCTGTCCGAGTCGTTCATGCCGAGCTTGACGTTGGTTTTTATCCACGACATGCTCTTCGCCATTATCCCCGGGTCTTTGCCGTCGTCGCCGAGCGATGCCAGCTGTTCTTTTATCGTACCGCCGAGCTGGCTGTGCTCCTCCTTGCTCTTTTCGAGCAGGTTTTTGAGATCCTCGTCCTTTATGTGTCCGCTCACTTCGTCAATGCTGCCGACTGCCATCTTTATTCCGCTGTCGCATTCTCGCAGCAGCTCAAGTGTGTCTTTGCTCATTTTATGCACCCTTTCTGTTCTTTTTCGCTGTATAGTGTGCCCGGAATGCGGCGAATTATTATATGTTGTATAAAGAACGAATATAATATATAATGCACAAAAATCGATAAAAAATTATGGAAATTATGGAAATATAAAATAAAGTTTATTCTCTTGACAAACGAATAAACATAAAGTAAACTTGAATCGTAGCATGGCAGAGGATGCTCTGCCGAAAGATGAAAGGAGACAAACTATGAAGAGAATTATTGCTATCCTGCTCGCGCTGATAATGATATTTGCATTTGCGGCATGTAAGGGCAAGGACGACAAGAACGGCACAACGGCTGAGAGCTCGCAGGACGCGAACGCAGACGTTCAGGACACCCAGACGGGCGACGCGGAGAGCAACGCGGCAGAGAGCACCGCTGACGACAGCACGGCAGTTGCACCCTCCGAGGGCGGCAGCGAGGCGGCTACTCAGGGTCAGCAGGGCGGTTCTCAGGGCGGCCAGCAGGGCAACAAGCCCGCAGCGGAGATAAAGGCTCCCGTCAACGGCAGCAAGGCTGAGATCGTTGCGTTCTTCAACAAGTACGCTTCGGCTATGAAGAGCTACACCGGCAAGGTCTCTGTCAAGAGAGTCCAGGGCACTACCTCGAAGATCAACAGCATCACCGGCGGTTCGGCTATCGCGGGCATCGCAGAGCCCCTGCTTCCCAACGACTATCCGAAGACCGACAACAAGACCTTCAACGGCGGCAAGGCTTCCGACGGCACAACTCTTGCAAGCTTCCTGCCCGCGGCAAAGCGCGCTTCCTATAATGTCGATCCCGCAGGCGTCAAGTCTGCTTCCTGCGTCAAGCAGGGCAGCGGCTGGAAGGTCAGCATCACTCTCGTTACCGAGAGCGGCGAGGGACTTACATATGTTCCCAAGCACCACGGCTCCTGCTTCGACACTCTCTCGCTGACGAAGGATTCCTTCGGACCGTTTGAGCCTGTCAGCACCAAGGTCAACTATCAGAGCGGCACATTCACTTTCGTGCTCAACGCGAACGGCACTCTTGCGAGCATCAATGTTACCGAGCCCGCAAACGTTGTCTGCAAGCTCAAGAAGGGAATCTCCATCGACGCCGACTTCACCGGCACATGGCAGCAGCAGTACACCTTCGTTTATTAATATGAATTTCATAAAGACATGGGTCTGTCGATTAGCTCGGCAGACCTTTTCTGCCTTTAATGTCGGATAATTTTTTCATAAATATATTGACTTTCGCCCGCAAAGGGATATAATTAAGCCACAACCAATGGGGAGTAGCTATGGGTTATCCATCCGCCTGTCACCAACCGCACAGGAGCTGTGCTGGCAGCGGACATTGGCGGCGTTGGCCGTGAATGAAGCAAGACCTTTGGCAGACCGATTCTGCCGAAGGTCTTTTTTGCGGGATACGAGGTGAATTATGAGAAAGCTGTTAAAAAGAATGTCGCCTGCAAGAATAATTGCGCTCGGTTTTGCAGCCGCGATATTTATAGGCTCGGGTCTGCTGATGCTGCCGTGCAGCGTGCAAAACGGCGTAGACTTAAAATACATAGACGCGCTTTACACTTCGGCGAGCGCCGTCTGCGTGACGGGACTCGTGACCGTCGATATAGGGGACACGTTCACCGCGTTCGGTCAGTTCGTTGTTGCGGCACTGATACAGATAGGCGGACTCGGAGTCGCGTCAATGGGCGCGGGCGTTATCTTAGCGGTCGGAAAGAGAATAAATCTGAAAGGCCGGCGTGTTTTGCGCGATGCGATGAATCTCGACTCAGGCAAGGGAATAGTAAAATTTATAAAAAGCGTGTTTTTGACTACGGCGGCATTTGAGCTCGTCGGTGCGGCGCTGAGCTTCATTGTTTTCGTGCGCGATTACCCGCCGCTCAAAGCTCTCGGAATAAGCCTTTTTCACTCCGTCGCCGCGTTCAACAACTCCGGCTTCGACATCCTCGGAAACTTCCAAAGCCTCTCCGCCTACAAAGAGGATGTGTTCTTAAATCTCGTGACCTGCCTTTTGATATTCTTCGGCGGAATCGGCTTTCTCGTTATCCGCGAGATTGTCGAAAAGCGATTTCGCTGGCGCAGATTTTCCATGCACACAAAAGTAGTGCTCACAATGAGCGTCGCGCTGACGGTCGGCGGCGCGGTGATTTTCAGAATTACCGAGGATATGCCGTGGATAGGAGCCCTGTTCAACAGCGTTACTGCGAGGACGGCGGGCTTCTCGACATATTCGCTCGGCGAATTTTCAAACGCGGGACTGCTCGCTATGATCTTTTTAATGTTCGTCGGCGCGTCGCCAGGCTCCACCGGCGGCGGAATAAAGACGAGCACGCTGTTTGCGCTGATACAGGGCATAAAGACCGCCGCGACAAACACCTCGGGAAAGGCTTTTCACTATTCTGTGCCGCACGGTGTGTTCCGCAAGGCGTCGGTCATAGCGGTCATGGGTATAAGTGTGATAGCAGTGGGAACGTTTATGCTCTGCGCCTTTGAGCCGGATATAGCAATAAGGGATGCCTTGTTCGAGATGACGAGCGCGTTCGGCACGGTGGGACTCACTACCGGGATAACCACGGGACTCTGCACCGCGAGCAAGCTTACATCAATAGTCATGATGTATATCGGCCGCTTGGGGCCGCTTACAATAGCGACTCTCTGGTACTTCACAAACGGAGATCGAATAAAATATCCCGACGGAAACATAGCCATAGGCTGAGAACGGAGGACAAAGATGTTTAAAAAATCAAAAAGCGACAGCAAATCTTACGGAATAATCGGACTCGGGCGCTTCGGCTCTGCTCTGGCTGTGGAGCTTGCGAAATCGGGCGCGGAGCCGCTCGTAATCGACGGAAACGAGGAAAAGGTGCGCGAGATGCGCGAATACACGGAGAACGCCTTTGTCGTCAGCAGCTTTGACAAAAAGACTCTCTCGGAGACCGGAATACAAAACTGCGACGTCGTGGTGGTCTGCATCGGAGAAAAGATGGACACCTCGATTCTGACTACTCTCAACGTTGTCTCTCTCGGTGTGCCGACGGTCATATCAAAGGCCGCGAGCGCCGAGCAGGGCGAGATACTCAAGAAGCTCGGCGCAGAAGTCGTCTACCCCGAGAGGGATATGGCAGTCAGACTCGCCCACAAACTGGAAACTCCCAATATGCTGGACTTTGTTCAGCTGAGCCGAAAGCTGAATCTCCTTAAGCTTGAAGTTCCGCGTAAGATCGTCGGAATGACGATAATGTCCGCCGATATGCGGGGAAGGTTCGGAGTAAACATAATCGCTATAGAAAACAACGGAAATTTGACAGACAATGTGCATCCCGATTATATGTTCCGTGAGGGCGATATTCTCTATGCTGTCGGCAGCGAAAAAAGCATGACGCGCCTGTCCGATTGGATGGATGAGACAAGATAAAACTACGGGCACCGTGAAACCGGTGCCCGTCTTTTATGCGGTTTTGTGTGTCGGTCGGATTTTGAGCTTATCGCGAACATCTTTTTGCAATCCTGTCTGCTGTTTTGTATTCTTCTTTAGTGTGAATAAAAAGAAGCATATTCACGCTACCCGCACACTCTCCCCGTTAGGAATATGCCGTCGAGCGGTTAAGTCAGGGCTCTCGGATCGGCTTCATTGCCTCGGCAAAGTGAAATTTGTTCATTGCTTTTCTGTAACAAAAAATCGATTCTTCATTTCTTCCTGTCATTTCGGATTATCGCATACCACACCTCGTCATGGATTCCGAGGTTGTTCTTTCCGGCAGCTCTAAGAATACCTTCCCGTTTCATTCCGGCTTTTTCCATAACGCGTCCTGATTTTGGATTGTTTGCATCATGACAGGCGGCAATACGATTTAGTCCGACAACATCAAAAAGATAATCCATCACGGCATTTAATGCTTCAGGCATTAATCCCTGCCCCCAGTACGCCCGGCTCATACAATAACCCATATCAGCAGCCTTTGTATTCTCATTAAGCTTTACAACAGAAATATTACCAATAGCTTTTCCTGTTTCTTTATACTCCATAACCCAATTAAAGTATCCGCCATCTTCATATCTGGGCATCCAATCGGCAAGAAGGCTCTTTGTCACTTCAACGCTCGAATGCGTCGGCCATGTCAGGAATCTCGCGACTTCGGGATCAGATGCCCAATTTGCATACATATCCTCTGCATCCTCTAATCTGAATCTTCGAAGTATCAATCTATCGGTTTCTATTTTTTGCGTTCCTGCTTTATTCATATTTTCTCCCTTTTGAACTCCTATTTGTCTTTATAATTTCTTTCTCATATACCGCGGCTCGTATTCGGCATACCCGTGCTTCGGATAGAATGAATAGGACTCAAACCACTGCTCCGGCGGATCGCCGAGATGCACCCGCGCTGCCGTAATGCCGTTGCCGCGCATTCCCGCCTCTATCGTTTCAAGCAGAGCCGAACCGATGCCCTTGCGCTTTTCCGATGCCTTTATATACAGCCGATGAATAAACGCTTCATTCGTTCCTTCGATTCTCGAATACCCGCCGCAGCCGATCACCCTGTCGTTATCATCCGCCGCGATCCAGAACATATCCCCACGGTCAAAGTAATTCTTTTTGATATCGAGCAGATCTTCGTTGATACTCGGTATTCTTCCGAGCGCGTCCTTGGCCTGCAAAACCATGAAAATCATATCGTCCCTGTATCTGTCTTCGTATAATTTGATTTCCATGCTATCATTTTTCCTCCTTCATATAGGTAAGCCGGATATCTCTCCAACGCTTCTCACGAAGTCGCCGAAAATTCATATCGCTCGAGACAGCAAGCATACCGTCTCCACATGCGCTGTCCTCGGGAACAGATCGACGGGTGTCGCTTCTTCGACTTCGTAGCCCAGTTCTTTGAACACGGCGCAGTCGCGCGCGAGCGTCGCGGGGTCGCAGGAGACATACACTATCCTGTCAGGAGCCATGCCTGCGGCGGCATTAATCGTCTGCTCCGAGCAGCCCTTGCGCGGCGGGTCGAGGATTATCACCTCCGGGCGCTTGCCCTCGGCGAGCAGCTTTTCCGCGGCTTCGCCCGCGTCCGCGCAGATGAACCGCGCATTTTCTATGCCGTTTGCGGCGGCGTTCTTCTTTGCGTCCTCTATCGCCGGCGCGACGGTTTCTATGCCGATGAGCTCCTCCGCCTTGTCTGCCATCGAAAGCCCTATCGTGCCCGCGCCGCAGTAGAGGTCGAGCAGGAGCTTTGTTTTTTTATCTCCGGCGTATTCGGCGGCTTTTTTGTAGAGACGCTCCGCCTGAGCGCGGTTGACCTGATAGAACGACAGCGGCGATATGCGAACCTTTACTCCGCAGAGTATGTCCGTTATGCAGCCGTCGCCGAGAAGCGGGATGCACTTTTCGCCGAGCACTGCGTTCGTGTCGTCGGGGTTTATGTTTACAAGAATGCTTTTTATAGCTTTTTCATTCTTGAGTGATTCGATGAGCTTGTCGGTGTGCGGCAGGTTTTCCTGTGCACTGACGAGGCAGAGCATTATCTCGCCCGTCGCGAACGCTTTTCGCAGATATATGTGCCTGACAGCCCCGCTTCTGCTTGTTTCGT
>OBKR01003318.1_pt1 | contig 10501 bp, 10 predicted proteins | sample 1518991 | NCBI WGS metagenome assembly OBKR01 (sample SAMEA2452117, study PRJEB22498) | human gut metagenome | biome: human feces; feature: human gut; material: feces | place: Australia | collected 2012
TTTTGTCGCTTTGCAAGCAAAATCCCACTAAACCCTATAGGTTGCGGATTTGAGGCTTATTAAAAAACCATGCAAAAATAGAGTTTTTTATTCTTTTTTTCGGATTATGGCCAAAGAAAAATAAGGAATGTCACGCATCTTTATACTTTCTTTATCTTTTGTATAGAAAGCGTCCGTTGTCCCTACATTTTCAAAATAGTGAACCTCATATTCCGGGTGCAGGTTCATACATTCCCTGATAGCCATCATGTTGCTCTTCAGTTTCATGACAGTCACACAGTAATTGTTATCAACGAAGTCCTCTATTTCCCTGACAGTCATATTGCCGGGCGCTACTACAAGCCTTTCGCTCTGACTGATAAGATGCAAGTGCGCCAGAGCTCCGGCTGCAATGAATGACGGTATACCGGGCAATTGCTCCGTTTGTATATTTTCCTTTTCCATCTGTTCCAGAACATAATGAACCGACGCATAAATCCCGGCATCGCCTTCTACCGCTATGGCTACTCGTTTTTCCTCATTATAAAGTGTTTTTGCACGTTTGTATATCTGTTCATACACAGCCATGGCTGCATCACGTTTCCGGCTCATGGGTAGAACGAATGTTTCCACCGGAGTACTGCATCCTGCCGTACGGATAAGATTGGTTGCTCTTGAGTTTTCATTGCCTTGTTCATTGACAGTAGACGGTGCAATGATTATATCAGCCTCGTTCAGTGCACGCAGTGATTTCAGCGTCATCAGTTCAGCATCACCGGGTCCTAACGACACAAATTTTACGGGATATTTCATACTGTGATTTCTATAAATAGTGTTTTCAAGCTGCAAAAGTGCTTATTTTTTAAGAACAGACCAAGTATTTATTTTATCTTTGTCTATCTTTAAAAAAAATATTGTAATCAGAATCAATGAATAAAATTTCGAGAAACCTTATTATACTGCTGTCTTTTTTTCTGGTCGCCGGTTGTCAGTGGCGGGGCGGTGAGAAAAAGCAACTTGCAGCAGAAACCGTTTCCCAGTCCGATTCGGTCGGCGTTCCCGGCAATCCCGTATATGCCAGTGGCTGGCAGATAACCCGGCAGAACGGAGTGCGTTTGCTCACCATTCATGATCCGCAGCGCAGCAGTGGTCAGAATTATAAGTTTGCCCTTGTTCCGCGTGATTTGTCCAATCCGCAGATACCCGAAGGATATACGGTTATCAAGCTTCCCGTGCAGCGTGTCATTTGTATGACAACCCTTCAGTTGTCCAACTTTATCAGACTGGATGCAACATCCAATGTGGTCGGCATAACCAGTACACGTCATCTGTTCAACGAGCGCATGCAGCAGCAGTTGAAAAGCGGCCATACGGCAAAGATTGGAATAGAAGGAAACTTCAACAATGAGATGGTGATGGCACTGTCTCCCGATATTATTCTGATTTCTCCATACAAGCGCGGAGGATATGATGTATTGAAAGACGTCGATATTCCGTTGGTACCCCATCTTGGATACAAGGAAATGACTCCGCTTGCACAGGCTGAATGGATAAGACTGATGGGTATCCTGTTGGGTGAGGAGGAAAAAGCCGATGCCGCATTCTCACAGATAGAAAAGCGTTATACGGAATTGAAGAACCTGGTAAAAGACGTAAAGAAGCGTCCCGTCGTATTCAGCGGAGAGCTTCATGGCGGCAACTGGTATGCAGTAGGTGGCCAGAGCTTTCTTGCCCAGTTGTTCCGTGATGCAGGAGCCGATTATTTTCTGAAAGACAATAAGGCTTCCGGGGGTGTAACTCTCGATTTTGAGACTATTTACAGTCAGGCCGACCAGGCTGACTATTGGCGTATATTGAACAGCTATAACGGAAAATACACATATGATGTATTGAAAGACAGTGACGAACGTTATGCCGATTTCAAGGCGTTCAAGAACAAAAAGGTCATTTATTGCAACTTGCGTGAAAAACCCTATTATGAGATGATGCCTGTTGCTCCTGAATGTCTGCTGGGTGATTTCATAAAAGTCTTCCATCCGGACCTTCTTCCTGATTATGAGCCTGTTTTCTATGAATTATTGCGTTAACTATGAAAAGACATACTACTTTGTTAATGTGGCTGTTAGCCCTGTCCATTCTTGTATTCTTCTTCCTGAACCTTTTATTGGGGTCGGTTCATATTCCGGCCCGTTCGGTATGGAATGTTTTGTTGGGTATTGAAGGAGAATCAGAGATTGTCACCAATATCATCATGAAATCCCGTGTTCCGCAGGCCCTCACGGCAGTTGTGGCCGGTGCCGGTCTGGCCGTCAGCGGACTTCAGATGCAAACCGTTTTCCGCAATCCGTTGGCCGGTCCTTCAGTATTGGGTATCAGCTCGGGAGCCAGTCTTGGAGTGGCGTTCGTCATTCTCCTGTCGGGGACCATTGGCGGAGTAGCGCTCAGCAAACTCGGACTGATGGGAGAGCTTGCCCTGACGATTGCAGCCATTGTAGGCGCACTTTCGGTCATGGCACTGATTGTCTATGTATCACAAAAGGTAAAGCGCAACGTAACCCTTCTTATTATAGGTGTAATGATTGGTTACATAGCATCGGCTGTTATCGGCGTGCTGAAGTTCTTCAGTGTTGAAGAAGATATCCGGGCCTATGTAATATGGGGATTGGGAAGCTTTGCACGCGTCTCGGGCGATCAGATGATACTTTTCGTATGCATCATGGTTGTGTTGCTGCCCTTGTCCTGTCTTCTGGTAAAGACGCTGAATCTCCTGTTGTTGGGCGACGGCTATGCCCGCAATCTGGGGTTGAATATAAAGCAGGCCCGTTTTCTGGTTATTTCCTGCGCGGGCGTACTCACCGCTATCGTTACCGCATATTGCGGTCCTATCATGTTTTTAGGACTGGCCGTACCTCATCTGAGTCGCGGCATTTTTCAGACATCCGACCATCGCATACTGATGCCGGCATCCATTTGCATCGGTTCTTCCATGGCACTGGTCTGTAATCTGATTGCACGTATGCCAGGTTTTGAAGGAGCCTTGCCGGTCAATTCGGTTACGGCACTGGTAGGAGCTCCGGTTGTGGTGTATGTATTGTTTAACAAGCGCAAGAGTGAATTTAGCGAATAATGAAAAAAGAAACCATTCATATAGAAGACCTCTCTACCGGTTATCTTACCAAGAATAACCGGAAAGTTGTGGCAGAACATATTCATGCCTCCATTTGCAGCGGTGAGCTGACATGCCTGCTGGGAGCCAATGGAGTGGGGAAGTCAACCCTTCTTCGCACCCTGTCGGCCTTTCAGCCCAAACTGGGCGGACATATACGTTTGTTAGGGCGTGAACTGGAATCATATACAGACAAGCAGCTTTCAAGAATTATCGGAGTAGTACTGACCGAAAAGTGTGACATCAGAAACATGCTTGTTGAAGAGCTGATCGGTTTGGGACGCAGTCCGTATACCGGATTTTGGGGAAAGCTCACTCCTGAAGACCGGGAGATTGTAGACTACGCCATTCACCAGGTAAAAATAGAGCATCTGGTAGGCCGGATGATACAGACACTGAGTGACGGAGAACGTCAGAAAGTAATGATAGCCAAGGCCCTTGCACAAGAGACTCCGATTATCTTTCTTGATGAGCCTACCGCCTTTCTCGATTTCCCCAGTAAGGTGGAGATTATGCAGTTGCTGCATCGTCTTTCACGGGAGACCGACAAGACCATTTTCATGTCGACACACGACCTGGAACTTGCTCTTCAGATAGCCGATCAGGTATGGCTGATGGACAAGACGAACGGCATAACGACAGGAACTCCGGAAGATCTTTCGCTTGATGGCAGCCTGAGTCATTTCTTTGCACGAAAAGGCATCATGTTTGATAAGGATACCGGACTTTTCCGCATTGACAATGAATTTACGCACGCTATCCGTCTTGACGGATGCGGACAGAAATACTCCATGGTGCGCAAGGCGCTTCAGCGCAACGGTATTCTGGCCAGCAGACACGTGGACGTGAACTATTCTGTCGAAACGGGCAATCTTGACAAGGAAGGATTCATACTGCATTGTCCTGATGAAGAAGCATTGCATGTGAGCCGTATAGAAGAACTGATTGCCGAAATAGAAAAAAGACGCGGGCAGCTTCCTCCGGCAGAAGAATTGAAAAAATGATATATAAAACAGGTGCAAGAAGTAAAGACATTCCTTCTTGCACCTGTTTTATAATCATGTTATAAGAAAAAGACCTGTCAGTTATTTCAATCAAGCCTTATCAGTTCATATTTCTGACTTCCCATTCCCAAAGCCTCCGCATGGTCCAGTGTATGCATGCCATGACGTGAGTCTATCCGTTCTATGAGGTGTATTTTTCCATGATCACTTGAAGAGCGGACCAGATCCGTACAGGCACGGTCGAGCGCTACAGGATCGAGTGAAGCCAGTATTCCGATATCGCCCATTTGAGGGTCGGCCGGTGATGAGTCGCAATCACAATCTACAGACAGGTTGTTGGCCACGCTGATATAAAGTATATTCCTGCCACAATGGTCTGCTACAGCCTTTGCTGCTTCCGCCATTGATTCCAGAAAATCATCCTGTTCCGGACTTCCCCAGCTGGTAGTACTTTCTCCTGCAGAATGAATCAGTCTCTTACCGTTTGACGAAGCTATGCCGATAGACATGTTTTTGATTGCACCTCCGAAGCCACCCATGGCATGTCCCTTGAAATGCGAAAGGATAATGACAAAATCGTAATTCAGAAAGTTTTTGCCTACAATATCACGGGTCAGATGTTTGCCGCCTCTGACAGGGAGTTCGGTCTCACCTTCAGCATCCATGATGTCAACGGGAGCAATGGCCGTAAATCCGTGATCCTTGGCTGCCTTCAGATGGCTTTCAGTATCAGAGCGTCCGCCGCCATATGCTGTATTACATTCTACTATTGTTCCATTTACTTTCTGTACCAGATTCTTTATCAGAGACGGTTGCAGAAAATTGTGTCCGCCCGGTTCTCCCGTCGAAAGCTTAACGGCAACTTTTCCTTTGGCTTCACGGCCGAGAACTTCGTATATCTTAATCAGATTTTCCGGAGTAATCGCCTTGAACATGTAAACCTTGGGAAGTGCGGCAGAGTCGGGCATGCTTTCTGTCAAGGAAACATCCTGACGGCTTTGTGCATTTGCACAGCCGAATATGGCACACAGTGTTGCCAATAAAATACTCATGATATTCTTCTCCATATTCATAAAATATTAAAACCTTGTTTTTCAGAATTTGATATTACATCCGGCCATAATTGTAGCGCGAGGCATCGGATATCCGGCATTTATTTCATATTTCTGTGCCAGCAGGTTTTCACCCCGTGTCCATATGCTGAGCCAGCGGGTAAATTCAAACGATGCACGCACGTTCCAGAGCATAAAGTTTTTCCTTATTTCAGGATCGGTCTGTGTATAAAGTCCTGCCAAGTATTGGAGTCCGGTAGAAATATTCCATTTTTTGTATGAAAAATTCGCTCCGGCATAAAGTTTGTGCTCCGGTGCTGCTACAACCGGATTCTCCATGTGCAGGAAACTGTAGTTGCCGTCTACAGACCAATGACTGTCTATGCGGTAAGCTGCCTGCAATTCCACGCCGGAATTTTCTATCTTTCCGGAATTCTGGTTGAGCATACCGCTACCGTTCGGGTTGGAAAGAGTCTGAATCAGGTTCTTTCCGTCTATGTAAAACAGATTTATGCCATACGTCAGCCGTCCGTTCATCAGCCGTTGTGTGAAAGCCACTTCATAGTTCCACATGGACTCCGGCTGAAGATCCGGATTCTGTGGAGGAAACATATACATCTCGCGCAGTATCGGATAGCGGAATCCTTTCGATGCCGAAGCCTTCAGTTCGATGGCATGTGGCAGATGAAAGGCCAGTCCCGCTTGCGGAATCCATTCCGTTCCCACGCGTGAGTGATGATCCACACGCAGTCCGGCATTGAAGGTCAGCCATGAGCTGAAATCCTGACGCAGGTCAATGTATCCGGCCAGTTCGTTTTCATGTTTGTCTACCAGTTCCGATATGCTGCCAGCCTTTTCGCCGCTTACATATCTGTTCCATGCCCGGCCGCCATAACGAAACCAGTCAAAGCCCAGCGTAATGCGGTTTCCTTCAAAAAACTGTGCGCTTTGAAAGATCGATACCCCCATCATATTATCCCGCGAATTGAAACGGGCATCCTGTGGTGTCTCATCCTCAGAAGGAGCATAGCCGTCATTTATCCAGTGATTACCCCAGTTGTAGAACAGGCTCACTGCACCGGATGTCTTTTCATACCGGTTTTCTACAGCCAGAGAAGTCATACCGCGTGTGATACTCTGGTCAGCATCAAGCAGCGGAGCACTTGCCGGACCGGGATAAGATGCATTGAAATGGGTTAAGTTTACATCTCCCCGCACGTTCCAGTTATCCGTAACTTCATATCCCAATTTCGCATAACCGCTGTATTGCTCAAAATCCATATCCGTACGGTGTCCGTCAGTACGGTTATACGAGCCGGAAACAATGCTTGAGAAGCGTCCTTTGCGAATCCGGTTGGTTATTTCGGTCTCCAATGTATTATAGGAACCATATCCTATGTGTACATTGGTATTGATTCCGTCTTCCTGCATCTTGCGGGTTACGATATTTATCACGCCACCCATAGCGTTCGAACCGTAAAGTACCGATGCCGGTCCTCTCAGTACCTCCACCCGTTCAGCCATAAACGACTGGTAAGCATCCGATATCGGATGTCCGAAAATACCTGCATATTGCGGATGTCCGTCAATCATAACCATGAGTCTGGCCGTACCTCCGCTTAGTCCGCGAAGTGAGATGTTTCCTGCCGCACCTCCCGATACGCCATATCCCATAATGCCTCGTGAAGTGACAAACAATCCCGGAATCTGCTCCGTGAGAACCGGCAACAGTGAAGGCTGCATGGCATTCTCTATCTGCGTGCGGTTCACTACGGAAACTGTCTGTGAAAGATGACGTACGTCAGTTTCATTGCGCGTTCCGGTTACCACAACCTCTCCAATCCGGTGAGTTTGTTGGGTCTGAAGCGTATCGTATTGCAGCTCTTGTGCTGTTACTGTGCCAAAGGAAAGACAGAAAAGGGGAATGGATATGTATCGTTTTTTCATTCGTATAATTCGGTTGTTTACTGTAATAAAATATATCTTTCAGACATTGCGGCCAAACCTGATGTTGCTCATGTTTTCGCAAAGCCATAATCTCTCATCAACAAATTTATGAAAAACCATGTAAATCTGAAAATTCCCGCTTTTATTAAGACGAGAAGGCATATTCTGCCTATTTCAATGAAACGGTTACGGTAATTTCGTCTTTTCCTCCCAGAAGTTCCAGCATTTGTTCTCTGGTAGACACTCCATCCACTTTGCCCAGACGCGTGAAGCTCCACGAGTTCGTATCATAATAGATGACAAACGAATTTCCCTGATAAAGAATCAGATCCCCGGGGCCGGTAGTAGTCTGTCTGTCATTTCTTGGCAGAGAAAAGCCCAGAGAACCCACTTTTTCCATATCTCCGTAATCACTCATCCGAATGCTTATATCACCTTCTGACAAGCGCTTTTTCAAGGCTTCAGCCGAAGAGTTCTCAGCCAATGTTGCGGTAAAAGACTTGCTGCCTACCGAGAGCGTGATTGTATTGTTTTCCATATTGCTGTTATCATTATTATTATCGTTACTATCCGTATTTGTGCTGTTGCCATCTCCCGTATTAGATATTTCGGGAGCATCATTTTCTTCATAGGGGCTGCTGCATGCCGGCAATAAGGCAAACGCAACCAGCATTAATGTGAAAATCATTCGTTTTTTCATAATGTTTTCCTTTTTAAATATCAGCCCTCACATGTGCTGAAGGCTGATATTATTCCGGTTATGAATGACAGCTTTCAGTTATTGTCATTCCAATTTACCGTATTCCTCATCCGATACCGGTTCCAGCCATTCATTGGAAGCATTTTCTCCGGGAACTTCAAATGCCAGATGTGCAAACCAGCTGTCGCTGGCTGCTCCATGCCAGTGTTTTACATTGGCCGGTATATGAATAACCGTTCCGGGAAGGATTTCAACAGCAGGTTTTCCCTCTTCCTGATACCAGCCTCGTCCGGCTACTCCGATAAGCATTTGTCCGCCACCTTTTGTAGCATGGTGAATGTGCCAGTAATTTCGGCATCCCGGTTCAAATGTAACATTCGATACCGGTACCTGTTCCGTTGAAACCGGAGCCAGATAACTGTTACCCGTGAAATAACGTGCGTATGCAGTGTTCGGCTCTCCGACAGGGAAAATCATCTCACGTTGAAAAGCAGCTTTCGCATCATCTCCGGTTGTATCTTCAGCCCATACCTCCTTGGCCAGGCGGAAGGCAGCCCATGCTTTCGGCCATCCGGCATAAAAACTTATGTGAGTCAGAATTTCCGAAATTTCCGTACGGGTTATTCCGTTTTGTTTTGCTGTCTGAAGATGGTATACCAATGAGTTGTCGGTGATACCCTGACTGATAAGAGAAGTAATAGTCACCAGGCTACGGTCACGCAAGCCGAGTTTATCGGTACGGCTCCATACCTCGCCAAATAAGACATCATCGTTCAGTTCTGCAAATTTGGGAGCAAATGCTCCGAGCTGGTCACGTCCAGCAGTCTGTTTGATTTCTTGTTGTGCCATAATAGTTGTGTTTATTGCCAATGCGACGAACGCAAATAAAATTCGGTTTTTCATAATTGCCTTTCAGTTAAATGGTTTACTATGTTCTTTTTCCCGTTTACAAAAGTACCTATAATAAAACTCCCGTTTTGTATATAAATTACGGATATGTCTACCCGAATCATAGAAAGCACATGTGCTTTTTTAAAAAGGACACGTGCTCACGAAGGAAAGGACACGTGCTTTTCCATAAAACCACACGTGCTTTTTTTGTATGCAAAAAACACTGGCGACAAGGCGTACACCCATTCAAAGAAAAATGTAACTTTGCATCCGTTCCCGAAAAAGGAAAGTGAAAAAATGTGTACATTTTTAAACTAAGGAGAAAACAGTTATGAAACAGAAAGAAATTCCCATACTGCTGCTTACAGGCTATCTGGGCAGCGGCAAGACCACTTTGGTAAACCGTATTCTGGCCAATAAAAGAGGTATCCGTTTTGCCGTAATCGTAAACGATATCGGCGAGGTAAATATTGACGCTTCTCTTATTCAGAAAGGGGGAGTAGTAGGCAAGAAAGACGACAGTCTGGTAGCATTGCAGAACGGTTGTATTTGCTGTACACTGAAAGCCGACCTCATTGAGCAGGTTTATGAGCTGATGAAGCTGGAGCGTTTTGATTACATTGTTATCGAAGCCAGTGGAATCTGCGAACCTGAACCCATTGCACAGACCCTTTGTTCCATTCCCCGTCTGGGCGATGCCTATACCCGTTACGGCATCTGCCGTCTGGACTGCATCGTAAGTGTTGTCGATGCCTTGCGTCTGCAAAGCGAGTTCTCATGCGGTGACAGTCTGACCCGTAAAGGACTTGACGAAGAAGATATTGAGAATCTGATAGTGCAGCAGATAGAATTCTGCAATATTATTCTGCTGAACAAGGCAGATGAAGTTTCCCCTGAAGAATTGGGCCGTATCAAGAAGATTATCCGTACGCTTCAGCCCGCCGCAGAAATTATAGAGTGTAATTACGCCGATATCGATCTGGATAAACTGCTGAACACCCGTCTGTTCAATTTTGAGCACACGGCCGTTTCTGCCGGTTGGATTCGTGAAATTGAGCGTGCGGCAACTCCGGAAGAGGAACGTGAAGCACATGCTCACGGCAGTCACCATCACCATGATGAGGAAGAACATCATCACGAAGAAGAAGAGCACCACCATCACCACCACCATCATGACCACGAAGGGGGAGAAGTGGAAGAATATGGCATAGGAACTTTTGTATATTATCGCCGTCCGGCATTCAATCTTCAAAAGCTCGATCATTTTATAGCCACACGCTGGCCTAAGAACATAATCCGTTCCAAAGGCGTATGCTATTTCAGTGATAACCGTGATATGTCATACCTTTTCGAACAGGCCGGCATACAGAAAAAGCTCACAGAGGCCGGGCAATGGTATGCCACCGCTCCCGAAGAAGACCTCATAGAGCTGTTGAAACAGGAGCCCGATTTGCTCCGTGACTGGGACGAGAAATACGGTGACCGCATGCAGAAGATCGTATTTATCGGCCAGCATCTGGATAAGGAAAAACTGGCTCACGATCTGGACGAATGTCTGGAGTAACGTGTAGTGCGACAGTATTCAATAGCCTGATGTAAATATCTTCCTATGGATTGGATGGGGTATTTACGTCAGGCTATTGAATATTCTATTTATGCTCAACCTGCTACATGTTGATTTTTTCTCATATTACTTAACTGTTACATCATTAGTGTCCCGTTAAAATCGGGACAAATTAATATTAATCAAACAATCCCGGAA
>OBKR01003324.1_pt1 | contig 10485 bp, 9 predicted proteins | sample 1518991 | NCBI WGS metagenome assembly OBKR01 (sample SAMEA2452117, study PRJEB22498) | human gut metagenome | biome: human feces; feature: human gut; material: feces | place: Australia | collected 2012
ACGGCTCGCGCAGCAGTCCGATCACATCGTTCCGGTCCTTGGTCAATTGCACGCCGAGGGCGATGAATTGGCCGGTCCACACTTCCAGACCGCTCAGCACGGCCTGACGCCCGTATTCGGGATCGATGCCGGAACCGTCAGACAGCTGTTTGAGCAATGCGGCACGCTGTTTGGCAACGTGCGTGAACTGTTGCAACGACTGCGCATAACGGGGCAACAGCAGCGAAGCCGCCTGGTTGAGGAAGTTCCGTCGGGTGGCCGGATCGCCAGACACCAACCGCTGGTCTTCGGGGGTAAAGGACACGGAGGGGACCAAACCCACGATATCCCTCATATATTGCGATTTTCCGCCGTCCACGCGCGCCCTGTTGGCGCCTCGCGCGGCGATGGTGATCTCATATGTGCGCTGTTCGCCCGCATCTTCGACGTTGGCCCGGACAGTGGCGGAAGGGTGGCCTTTTTCGACCAGCGGCAGCGATGACGAGGTGCGGTGGCTGGAGCCGGTGGACAGCACTTCCACGGCTTCCACGATATTGGTTTTCCCTAGGCCGTTCGAGCCTTGGAGAATGTTGATTCCCGGTTCGAAATCAAGCACGCAATGGTCCCATGACCGGTAATGGTCGAGCGCGAGACGGGAGATATGCATGAAAACCGGAATTCCTTGAAGGTGATGGCATGGTGGCCCGGACGGGAACTTGCCGTCCGGGCCACAGGTGGAACGAAATCAGTTGTTGAAGCGCATCGGAACGAGCAGGTAACGGTAGTCCATGGATTCGTCGGAATCCGCTTCCTGCTGGCCGTTGAATTCCACGGGCTTGACCGCGGTGGTCATCTTCATGCGCACGAACGGCTCGCTGATGGCGCTCAGGCCGTCGACCAGATAGGAGGGGTTGAACGCCACGGTGATGTCCTCGCCGTCCATGTCGATGTCGAGAATCTCCTTCGCCTGTGCTTCGTCGGCGGTGCCGGCCGACAGCGTCAGCTCCTGGCCGGAGAAGACCATGCGGATCGGGGCGTTGCGTTCGGCGACCAGCGAAACGCGCTTGATGGCGTCGATGAGGGCCTGCTTGTTGATGACGGCATGAATCGGGTATTCATCGGCATACAGGCGGTCAACGGCCGGGAATTCGCCGTCGATGAGCTGGGAGGTGGACACGCGGCCGGCGTTCTCGAAGCCCAGCAGGGACGGGTTGTCCGCATCGAAATCGATGGTGACGTTCTGATGCTCGTCCAGCGAACGTGCCATGTCGCGCAGCAGCGAGCCACGGACCAAAGCGGTGGTGCTGATGGTCGCATCCTCCGGCGTCCAGGTGAAGCTGGAACGGGCCAGACGGAAACGGTCGGTGGAGCTCATGATGACCTTGTCGCCCTGGAACTGGACGCGGATGCCGGTGAGCACCGGACGGTTCTCCTCACGGGAGACCGCGACGGACGCCTGGTTGACGGCCTGAGCGAAGGTGGGGGAGTCCACCTGACCCAGTTTCGTCGGCACCACGGGCAGATCCGGATATTCGCTTTCCGGCATGAGCTGCATGGTGAAGGTCGACTTGCCCGACGTGATGGTCATCGTGGAACCATCGGTGGAAAGATAGGTTTTCGCAGCGGGCAGCGACTTGGTGATGTCGGCAAGCAGTTTGCCCAGCACCAGAACGCTACCGGCCTCATCCACGCCGGCTTCGATGTGGTGGCGTGCGGAAATGGCGTAGTTGAAGGCGGAAAGCTGGAGTGTGCCGTCAATGGCTTCCAGACGGATGCCCGCCAGAATCGGGGTTGCGGGACGTGCGTCGATGACACGTGTGGTCCATGCCACGGCATCGGCAAGAGCTTGGGAATTGACTTCGACTTTCATGGGGTATTCCTCGTTTCGTTCGATTCACATGCCATTCTAGCGATAAGAGCAACGACGACGAAAGCGTGGGGAATTCCCCGCATTACGAGAATGACGATGAAAGTGAGAAAAACGTACTTTCGTAATAATAAGCCCTGTGGATAGTGTGGATAAGCTCGTTCAGCCCAAGCGCAGCAACGTCTCAGTACGAGGCGACATCTGTGGATAACTTCTGAGTCGAATGTGGATAAGAGCATGGGTTATCCACAGGCTCATGGCCGCGCAAAACTTATCCACAATTCACTGTGAATAATCCACGAGCCATCCACTGCCGTTTTCCGTGTTTCCAACGGCTTTTCCACAGACCTTTCCCCGAAATGTGGATATGTATGTGGAAAACTCGATGTACAAGAAATTATGTCCGGGCGTGTCACGCGGATAGTAAAAAGGCTGGTAAATAATTTACCAGCCTAAGGAAAACCGTTGGAAATACGCCGTTTGTTGTGGTTGCTTCCGTTACTTGTCGTTGGAACGCTGCTTGAGCTGCAGAGTCAACTCGGTCACGTAGTTGTAGATCTCCTGCTTCTCCTGCATCTCGTCGTTGATGCGCGTATACGCGTGCATCACGGTGGTGTGGTCCTTGCCACCGAAGACCAGGCCGATGTCGTTGAGGCTCATGCTGGTCAGCTCGCGTACCAGATACATGGCAATCTGGCGTGCCAGCGCGATCTTCTTGGTACGCGAACGGCCGACGATGTCGTCGAACGTCAAATAGAAGTACTTGGCCACCTGCGTGATGATGTCCGCGGGCTTGATTTCCACGTCGGTGGTGAAGAAGTCCTGCAAAGTCTGCTCCGCAAGGGCTTTGGTGACCGGCTGGTTGCTCAGCGACGCCATGGCGGTCACACGGTTCAGCGCGCCTTCCAGCTCGCGGATGTTCTCGGTGAACCGTTCCGCGATCAGGTTGAACACGTCGTTGGGAATATTGGAGCCGTTCATGGTGGCGATCATGCGCAGAATGGCGATTCGCGTCTCCAGATCCGGCGGTTTGACGTCCACGGTCAGGCCCGATTCGAAGCGGGAGATCAGACGTTCGTTGAAGCCCTGCAGGTCCTTCGGCGGCACATCGGAGGCGATCACGATGCGCTTGTTGGCCTGATGCAGGGTGTTGAACGTGTGGAAGAACTGCTCAAGGGTCGCGTCCTTGCCGCTCAGGAACTGGATATCGTCGATGAGCAGCACGTCGACCTCGCGGTAGCGGCGGTTGAATTCCTTGATCTGGCCGGAACTTTGGTTCGTATCGGCCAGAGCCTCGATGAATTCGTTGGTGAATTCCTCACTGGTGACGTAGCGGACCTTCAGATTGGGGTCCTTGACCAGCGCGTAGTTGCCGATGGCGTTCAGCAAATGGGTTTTGCCCAGGCCGGAGCCTCCGTAGATACACAACGGATTGAAATCATGGCCGGAACCCTCCGCCACGGCCAGCGCCACGGTACGTGCGAAACGGTTGGAATCGCCGGGCACGAAGGTGTCGAAGGTGGCGTTCTTGTTCAAATGCGTTTCGGGGTCGAGCAGCGGCCTGTTCTGGCCGCTCTGGAAATGGTCCTGTTCCGGCGGCATCGTCGCGGGAATCGGCAACTGGCCTTGCATCGTCTCGTTCGCAGGGGATTTCGCCGGCGATTTCGCGGGGGAGAAGCGCGGATAGGTTTCCTCCGGCTGTTCCTCCGTTTTCGGCTTCATTTCAACGATTTTGAAGGCGGGGAAGATGTCCTGTTCGGCGGATTCGCGCAACGCCTCCATCAACGGCTTGTTCAATTCGGTCTGCAAAGCCTGCTGAGCCGCCTCACTGGGCACGCACAGCATGATGGTCGGGCCCCACATGCCTTCGGGATAGACGTTCTCCAGCCAGCTTTTGTCACGTACGGACAGCGACGGATTCTGGTGCAGCAGGGCCAAAGCGTCGGACCACACCCCACGAGCCTGCTCGAGAGGATCTGTTGTCGTGTTATCAGCCACGGATAATCCTTTCTCGACAGACGTACCACTGATGTGCAACTGTATATTTGTACTCTCTTTTCCCCGAGTTATCCACCGGCGTGCGTGTTGAAAAGATTGAAATGTGAATAACATTGTTGTAGTTTGTGGATAACTTTTGTGGGGAATTCGGCGGAATCGCAACGATTATGTGGATTGTTTTATGCGGGGAATCCCCATGAAAATGTGAAGAAAAATGGACGACGCGGCAATCTGTTCAGGGGTCAGAGTAATTTAGTAGAGCTTGACTCATGAGGAGCCGTGCCTTGGCATGGCTAAAAACACCGGGAGCATTAATTATGAAGAGGACATTCCAGCCGAACAACCGCCGTCGCCACATGAAGCACGGTTTCCGTCAGCGCATGCGCACCCGCGCAGGCCGCGCTCTGATCAACCGTCGCCGCGCCAAGGGCCGCAAGTCCCTCGCTGCCTGATTTTTTAGTGGCATAGAGCAGTGGAACGGCTGAAAAGCCATCGCGATTTTGTTGCGGTGCTCAAACGCCGTCGTAGGGTATCGCGAGAAGACATCGTCGTGCATTATCTGATGCACGACGATGTCGTAACGGGCGATACAGCGACGGTGCAAGGCCGCCGTGTCGGCTTGGCCGTTTCCAAAGCTGTTGGCAACGCGGTCACGCGCAACGCCGTGAAAAGGCGTTTCCGTGTGCTTGCACGAAAGTACGAATCACTATTACCTGAATCCTGCGATATCGTGTTGCGTGCCAAGCCAAGTGCCGCACGTGCCGATTTCCTGTCGCTTGAGCAGCAGATGGCATCGTGTTTCGAAGCGGTGAAACGTAAAACCGCTTCCCGGCAATGAGCAAGGGGCATCATCGCAATTGGATGGTGCGGCTCATCCGCTGGTATCAGAAACATATTTCCGCCCATACCGCACCTCGGTGCCGGTATTATCCCAGCTGCTCCAATTATGCGATTCAGGCGATTGAACGATTTGGCTGCCTTAAAGGTGGCCTTCTTGCGTTATTACGCCTTCTTCGTTGCAACCAGTGGAACCGTGGAGGAATCGACGACGTTCCACAGCTCTATTCCTTGTTTTACAGATGTTCGTGGTCGAAGGCACACGAGGAGCCTCGTCTCACGCCTCTGGATGTAGATGAACCTATAGGCGATAAGGAGAATGGCCTGTAATGAATCAAGATCAATTCCTCCTCGATAGTGGTTTCTGGGGCTGGCTGTACAAGCTCCTGTACCCCGTCGAGTGGCTCATGACGCAGATTATGGCCGGATTCCACCGATTCATGGTGATGCTGGGCATGAACGAGATCGGTTTCTCGTGGGTCATGTCCATCGTGTTCCTGGTGATTGTGGTCCAGGCGTGCGTGTTCCCGCTGTTCTACAAGTCCATGAAGGGCATGCGCAAGATGCAGGCCCAGATGGCCGTTTTGCAGCCCAAGATGCAGCGCATCCAAAACAAGTACAAGGGCAAGAACGATCCCGCCAGCAAAGAGGCTTTGCAACGCGAGATGATGAAGCTCTACCAGGACAACGACGCGAACCCGATGGGCGGCTGCACGTCGATGCTGCCTATGTTCGTGCAGGGTCCTGTGTTCATGTGCATGTTCTACACCCTGTCGGCCATTCCATACATCGCCCGTGGCAAGTTCAGGAACGGTTCCGGCCTCGGCGCCTTCGACATCGCCACCGCCAAGCAGTTCACCTCCACCAACGTGTTCGGCGTGAACGTGGCCGAGAACTTCACCACCGCCGACATCCACGGCAAGATCATCATCGGCATCTTCGTGGCGTTGATGTGCTTCTGCCTGTGGCTCATGCAGTACAACAGCATGAAGCGCAACATGGCCCAGAGCGCTGCGAACAAGCAGACTGAAATGATGCAGAAGATGATGCTGTGGATGTTCCCGATCATGTACATCTTCTCCGGCGTCGCCATGCCGTTCGCAGTGCTGGTGTACTGGCTGACCAACAACATCTGCAACCTGCTGCGTTCCGTCTGGCAGATCCACGTCTTCCCGACTCCGGGATCCCCGGCCGCCGAAGCGAAGGAAAAGCGCGACCACGCCCACGAGAACGCCCGCCGCGCCAAGGCCGGTCTGCCGTCCCTCGAAGAGGAGGAGCTGCAGAAAGCCAAGAAGGCCGCGGAGGCGAAGGAAAAGAACGGCTTCCAGCGTCAGCAGCCAAGCCGCAAAAAGAAGAAGAAATAACATCAAGTGTGTGTCCTGTGTTTCACGTGAAACGCAGGACACACCGCTTTTGTATCGGGCGAATCGCCCATATGATACAACCCAATCAGTAGACTTTCAGTAGACTTGAAATAATACGAACCCCGCTCAAAGGAGTAAAACACCATGGCGCAGGATGCTGAGAAAACCATCGATCAGCTCAATGACGAAGCTGACATCGCTGCCGATTACCTTGAAGGATTGCTTGACATCGTCGACTACGAGGGCGATATCGAAATGGGCGTGCGCAACAACCGTCCGACCGTGCAGATCGTTGCCGACGACGACACCGACATCAAACATCTGATCGGACGCAACGGCGAAGTCGTGGACGCCCTGCAGCAGCTCACCCGACTCGCCGTACAGCAGAAGACCGGCGAGCGGTCCCACCTCATCGTGGACGTGGACGGCTATCTGAAGCGCAAGCGCCAGCGCCTGCACGACCTTGCGCTGGATGCCATCGACCCGTCGACGTTCTCGGTGACAAAGTCCGGCGAGCCGGTGGACCTGAAGCCGATGAACTCCTTCGAACGCAAGATCATCCATGATGTGGTGCGCGAGGAAGGCATGAAGTCTCGGTCCCATGGCGAAGAACCGCATCGTTACGTCACGGTGTACGTCAAGGCTTCCGCAGCCGATGACGCCGACGAGATCGACGAAGCCTGAAATAGTTTCACGTGAAACATGAAGCGTCGCGAGTTTCTCGCGGCGCTTTTTGATGCCTGTAGATTAGGATGGTGTGCATGAGTGATGTGAATGACGAATTGGATGGGTCGCCGATTCTTGAGGAAGTGCTTGACGATGCATTGGGCAAGTTGAAGGTGTTTCACGTGAAACTTGCTGCGGAAGGAGAGCCGCGCGGGCTGATAGGGCCACGCGATGTCGGTATTATTTGGGAACGGCATATTCTGAACTCCGCGGCCATCGTACCGTTCATCCGTGAAGCAACGGCCAAGAGGCAATTCAAGACGGTGGCGGATATCGGCAGTGGCGGAGGATTCCCCGGTATCGTGGCGGCCGCCTGCCTGCCGGACCACCAGTTCACCTTGGTGGAACCGATGGAACGCCGTATCGAATGGCTTCATGAGTGCGTTGACGAAATGGGATTGGACAATGTCTCGATAGTGCGCTCCCGAGCCAACGCCGTAATCGAAGCCGTCCGCGGTTCGAACGGTGGCCGGAAGGGCAGGGGAGAGGATGCCGTCGATCTCGACGGAAATCCCATCCCGGTCAGGCATCCGTTTGCCGTGGTGACCTGCCGTGCGGTCGCGCCGATGACCAAACTATCCGGATGGACGCTGCCGTTGCTGGACAAAGGCGGACGGCTGGTTGCCCTGAAAGGACGATCCGCGCAGGAGGAAATCGTCAAGGCCACCAAAGAGATCTCCAAAAACGGCGGTATCCATCCCCGCGTGGTGGAGGCCGAGGTCGGTCCGGGTCTGGAACCGACGCATGTGCTGATGGTGGACAAGCGATAAGTTATCCACAAAATCGCGTGAGTTATCCACAGTATCCACAATCGCGGAAATGTGTTACGAAGCATCTTGAAGAAGCTTGGAATTGCAACGATTGTTCTGTGGATAACTTTTGGGTGGTCGGATGAGTTATCCACCAACTATCCACCGTTGTTCACAATGGTGCACATGGCCGTGAACAGGTGAAAATCTGTCCACCCAAATGATGAAACTTGATTGTTGAATATGTATAGGAAGGCTAGTTCATGACTGGACCTGAAGAACCAGACAATTTGACGTCGATGGAATCCGCCACGGAAACCATCAAGCGAATCTTCGAAGGCTCGACATCCCCCGTAGGCGCGCAAATCGCTGATGAATCGACGCGATACAAGGCATTGGAGCATGCGGTCTGCCCGAAGCCGGCCCAAACGCGCCTGATCGCAGTCGCCAACCAGAAAGGTGGCGTCGGCAAAACCACATCCGCGGTGAACCTGTCCGCGGCCTTGGCCCGTTTCGGATGCAAGGTCCTGCTTATTGATATGGATCCGCAGGGCAACGCCTCCACGGCATTGGGTGCCCCGCACGCCTCCGGTCAGCCTTCGGTGTATGACGTCATCGAAGGACGCAAGCGCATCGCGGAAGTCAAGTGCACGTGCCCTGATTTCGACAACCTCGACGTGGTCCCCGCATCCATCGATTTGAGTGGCGCCGAACTTGAGGTCGCCGACATGGCGGACCGCAACTCGCTGCTGAAGAACGCGGTGGACGAGTTCCTCGCCACCAGCGAAGAGCATTACGATTACGTGATCATCGACTGCCCGCCGAGCCTGGGTCTGCTGGTGATCAACGCCATGTGCGCCGTGCACGAAATGCTGATTCCGATTCAGGCCGAGTATTACGCCTTGGAAGGTTTGGGCCAGCTCATCAACACCATCGGACTGGTGCAGGAACATTACAATCCGTCGCTGCTGGTCTCCACGATGCTCATCACCATGTACGACAAGCGCACGCTGCTGAGCCGCGAAGTGCATGGGGAAGTGAAGAAGCACTATCCGACAATCGTGCTCGACACCACCATTCCGCGCACGGTGAAGATTTCCGAAGCGCCAAGCTTCAACCAAAGCGTGATCGCATACGACCCCAAGGGCATGGGTGCGATCGCGTACTGCGAAGCCGCGCTGGAACTTTCGCGTCGTTCCGATACGGTGCTGCAGGCAATCGATGCAAGAAGGAATGAGAACTGATCATGGCAACTAAGTCGCGTTTGGGTAAAGGTCTTGGCGCACTGTTTCCTTCTCTTCCGGGGGAGCCGCAGCATCAGGAGCATGCGGCGCCTGCCGCTGCCGCCAAAGAAGTCAAGGCTTCCAAGACTGATGAGCATGTGGAATCCAAGAGCGCGTCCGCTACCGCACAGGCATCGGTGAACGCCGTGCAGGGGATGAAGCATGCTGTTTCACGTGAAACAACCAAGAAAAACCAGCATCGTCGTGCCAGCATGCCGTCGATTTCGTTGAACGAAAGCGCGCATCCCGCGGACATGTTCTTCGGCTCCACCGCTCAGCCAGCTTCCGAACAGGGCGAGCAGCAGGGGAGTGTTTCACGTGAAACCACGCCGACCGAACATAAGAAGGACGAACCGGAACTGCTTCCCGTGCAGGGTGGATATCTGGTTGAACTGCGTTTGAGCGACGTCGGTCCCAATCTGCATCAGCCACGTACCATTTTCGATGAAGACGACCTGCGCGAGCTAGCCGAATCCATCAAGGAAGTCGGCGTACTGCAGCCAATCGTCGTACGCAAGCGTCCGCAATCGCAAATCGAAGCCGCCCGCAGGGAAGCCGCAGCCAAACCGGCCGAACCGCACAACATGTTCGACGGGCGCATGGATAGCATGTACGAGCTCATCATGGGCGAACGTCGTTGGCGCGCATCGCAGATCGCCGGCCTGAAAACGATTCCGGCCATCGTCAAAACCACCGCCGATGACGACATGCTACGTGACGCACTGCTGGAGAACCTGCATCGCGTCGCGCTGAACCCACTGGAAGAGGCGGCTGCCTACCAGCAGATGATCGACGATTTCGGCCTGACGCAGGCCCAACTGTCCAAGTCGGTGTCGAAATCCCGTCCGCAAATCGCCAACACCTTGCGATTGCTCAACCTGCCGGCCGCCGTGCAAAAGAAGGTCGCATCCGGACTGCTGTCCGCGGGCCACGCGCGTGCGCTGCTGGGACTGCCGACGGAAGCGGATATGGAACAGCTGGCCACGCGCATCATCGCCGAGGGACTGTCCGTACGCAGCACCGAGGAAATCGTGTCGATGAAGGCCGCCGAAAGCGACCAGCCCAAGAAGCCGAAGGCCAGCAAGCTCAATCCGTGGGCTGGTACCCCCGTTCAGGTTGGTCTGGAGCAGCGTTTCGGCACCAAGGTCTCCATCAAGGGATCGAAGAAGCACGGGCGAATCGAAATCGTGTTCAAATCGGAAGACGATATGAAACGCATCGTCGACCTGCTTATGCAGCAGCAGAGCTGAACGAACCGAGCCAATCGAGCTCGGCGAGCGATAATGATTTGAACGATTTGAGCCTTACTTGAGCGAATCGAGATAAGCCTGCGCGTCCAGCGCGGCGCGACACCCCATGCCCGCCGCGCTGATGGCCTGCCGATAGACGCTATCCACGCAGTCTCCCGCGGCGAAAACGCCGGGTTCGCTGGTACGCGTGCTGGCGCCATCGACCGTGATATAACCGGCGGAATCGACGTCTACAAGCCCGTTAAGAAAAGCAGTGGCAGGAGTGTGCCCAATCGCCATGAAAACGCCGTTAGCGGGGATTACAGAGGTCTTTTCGGTGGCGGTGTTGCGTACCTCCACCTCCTGTACGCCGTTCTCGTCGCCGCGAATCTCCTGCACCACAGCGTCAAGCATGAAATCGATTTTCGGATTGCGTTGCGCACGCTCCACCAT
>OBKR01003325.1_pt1 | contig 10478 bp, 9 predicted proteins | sample 1518991 | NCBI WGS metagenome assembly OBKR01 (sample SAMEA2452117, study PRJEB22498) | human gut metagenome | biome: human feces; feature: human gut; material: feces | place: Australia | collected 2012
TGAAGGTTTGGTCTTCCGCTTTAAGAAACCCCGCCGTTTTCATCCGGCGGGGTTTTGTTTTCAATTTATATCTCTTTACCTTTGTGATAGCTGAATGTTTTTCTGTTTCTTTTATTGTTGCGTTTGGACGGGTCACGGTTGCCGCGTTCCGGATTTTGGTCATATTCGGCGGTTGAAGGGGAATTGACCCGTTTTTCCTGCTGCCGCATAAATCTTTCGGTTTTGGCGAGTTTTTCTTCCATCTGCGTTGATTCGATGAAGACTTTTTCGGTATGTGTCCGTTCTTCTGCTTTGGGCCCTTGGCCGAATTTGGTTCCTTTTTCGGGGACTATTTCCCGGCCCATTTTTTGCAGCGCCTTTTTGGCCGCTTCGTTATGTTTGGTCAGGTATTGGCGGCAGCCGGGCGGTATGCTTTGCAGATGTTCGGCTTCCAAATTGATGACGCCGGGCGGGTTCTTTAATTTCATTTTAAATTGCAGAGCGGCGGCCAGCAGTTTGTCACGGAATTCCGGCGTACGAATATTGTTGAATTCAATGGTGTCGGCTCCGTTGTCGCGGGCGGCTTTGACCAAGGCGTAAAAGTAGTCGTAGCTGAGCGGTTTGCCGGCTTCGGGGTTTTTGACGGTGACGTCGATTTTATCCGGCTGCGGCGCTTTTTTCACCATATAGACAGCGCCGGCATCGCCGCGTTTGCGGGCAATCGGGCTCAACGGGCGGACTTCGATTTCCACGGACGCAGGTTCCCGGTTTTCATCGGTTTGCACCCGAACTTCTTTAATTTCGCGTTTGGGTTCTCCGGTTTTTTTATCAACGGCGGTTTCGCACCATTTTTTCAGTGAAGCGGGATAGCCCTTAATCCATGAGGGTTCTTCGGAGCGATCGGAAGCTTCGGGTTTTTCTTTCTTTTCGGGAGCGGTTTCTTTTGCCGGGGCCGGCGGTGTGTCTTCCTTTGGGGCCGTTTTGTTTTTTTGCTCGCGACGGGCAAGCAGCTCATCTATTCTGCGGATGGTGTCGTTTTCCTGCCGCGTATTGGATTCGTTTGATTCGGCAGTCCGGGAGGCAGGCGTTTGTCTTTCTCTGGATTGCGGAAGTTCGGGCAATTCTTCGCTGATGCTGAAGATTTTGATTTTGGGAGCAGGGCGCAGTTCCTCGGTTTGGGACAGAAGCGGCTGTCCGGAAGCGAAAGAATCCGTGTATGCGTCTTCAAAAGTCGGATTATGCTTGTCAAAAGAAAATTCAATCTGCGGCGTTTCGGCTTCCAGTTCTTTTTCGTTAAGCGAAATGATCCCCCTTTCGCTCAGAATGCCGATTTTATCCAGGTTCAGTTTATTGTCATCGCCGATGATTTCTTCCAAAGCTTTTTCGTCGTTAATGACGTAGTTCAGCTGTTGCAGCCGTTCCTTTATTTTCCGGAGGGTTGCCTGCCGCTTGTCCGTGTTCGGTGAGGCAGCTTTGCGGGTGGCCGCGTCGGCTTGTTTGCGATATTGGTTTTCCCTTTCGGCTTTGGATAGAACTTTCATGTGCCAATCGTCCTGATGGTTAGATATGAGATAATACTATCATAAAAAAATAATTTTGTCTAATTTTTTCTACATGCTGCAGAGTTTGTTCAGACTGGCAGGGGTGACGGCCTGAAGATAAGGATTGCAGTGTTTTTCCAGACCGAGGGTTACCGGTGCGACCGGTTTTCCCTGTTTGATTTTGCCCATGGCCTCTTCCACATATTGTTTAAGCAGCTGGCTGTTGGGGTTGAAGTATTGAGCGAAGCCGATGCCGTGAATGGTATATTCATGACCGGGATAGAATTTGACGTCGTTCGGGAGTTCTTTGATTTTATTCAGTGTGGCAAACATTTGTTCGGCGCTGCCTTCAAACAGACCGCCGATGCAAAGGTTAAACAGCGTGTCGCCGGTGAAGAGGGCTTTAGCTTCAGGAAAATACCACAGAATATGGCCGATGGTGTGGCCGTCAGCGCGGATAATTTCGGCGCGGGAGCTGCCGAGGCTGAACGTATCTCCGTCATTCAGGCCGATGTCTATGCCCGGAATACGGTTGAGGTCGGCTGCTCCGCCGACAACCTGTGCGCCGTAAAGCGCTTTCAGTTCCAGGTTGGCGTCGGTATGGTCGTAATGGTGATGGGTGTTGAAGATATATTGCGGTTTGATACCCAATTCTTTGCATCTGGCAATAATCGGCGCCGCTTCGGAGGGGTCAACCACGGCGCTTTGTCCCGTTTCTTCATCGGTGAGCAGCCAGGCGTAATTGTCCATGGTGCCGGCCCGGCACAGAACTGGTTCAATTCTTAAGTTACTCATGCTTGTTTCTCCGTCAGTGTCTTATTTATAAATAGTCATCGGGGTTGATTTCATCAATCTGTTCCGGTGAAATATATTGCTCGGCGTAGTCCAAGTAAACTTTGCTGGTGATGAAAACCTTGTAAAGGTCGGGATCGATATGTCCGTTGTTTTTCATGTCGCGCATAATGGCCAGAACTTCCGAGAGTTTTTTCGGCTCTTTATATGGGCGGTCGTTGGCGGTAAGCGCTTCAAAAATGTCGGCAATGGCCATAATTTTGGCAGGAATGGACATTTGGTCGCCGGTGAGGCCGTTGGGATAGCCTTTGCCGTCTATGCGCTCGTGGTGGGCGCCGGCATATTCAACGACTTTTGAGAGTTCTTTAGGGAAAGGCAGAGCCTTGAGCATATCGATGGTGACAACAATGTGTTCGTTGATCTTTTCCCGTTCCTCTTTGTTGATGGTTCCGTGCGGGATTTTCAGGTTATAGAGTTCGCCGCGGTTATATTGGTCAAAGAGCAGGTCGCCCCGGTCCTGAAGAAGATTTTCAACACCCGGTTGTTCGTAAATTTCAGGGTTTTTGATGTGGTCGCGTTCTGCCCAGGAGAGCCCTTTCATACGGTTGAAGTAACGGGTGAAGGTGATGCGGGAAATCCTGTCCAGTTCGGCAAAGTCACGCTCGGTCATATCTTTATCGCCGATGTTGCACTGGGCGATAAAATCGTAATCTTTTTCCAGCTGTCTGACTTTGGCGACAAATTCGGCCTGCAGGTTCTCCGGCGTGTCCGTATCGGCCAGGCGCTTTTTCAGGTAGTCGATATGTGCGTCGCGGCGCAGAATCTCAAAGCGGCTGCGTATTTCATGAATGCGGTTGTAGATGGTTTCCAGCTTGGTGGCTTTGTCAACGATATATTCCGGTGTTGTGACTTTGCCGCAATCATGCAGCCAGGAGGCAATATGCAGCGTGTACCAGTCGTCGCCGCTCATTTCAAAGTCACGCAGCGGGCCGCTGTCTTCCTGAACGGCGGCGGTAGCCAGCAGGCGGGCAATAACGGGCACGCGCTGGCAGTGGGCTCCGGTATAAGGCGATTTGGCGTCAATGGCCCGGGCCAGAACTTCAATGAAAGATTCCAGCAGCTGTCCGTAGGCCTCATTAAGCATTTTGTTTTCCAGCAGAAGACCGATGAGCTTGCAGATTGAAATGGTGTTTTTCTGGGTGTCCAGCGTAAAGGTCAGGGTGCGTCCGCTTTCGTCCCGCGGATTGACAAACTGCGCAATGCCGACAACGTAGCCGCGGCGGGTGGTTACCGGAATGCTGAGAACGGAGACGGTGGCATAATTGTTGTCTTCGTCAAACTCGGCGAAAAAACTGTTGTCAAATTTATTGTCGGCGTAGATGTTATTGGAATTAATGACGCCTTTGCTGAAAAAACAGGCGGCGGCAATGGATTTCTGCGGCTGGTTTTTGATTTCGGGCAGAAAAACGGTCGGAGCATAGACCAGATTGTCTGAGCCGCGGCGGGTGATTTTCAGGCTTTTGTTGACGCTGTATGAAAGGGTCAGAAACTTATCATCATTGACATTGTAGAAAAACCAGCCGTCCGCGTCACACATGTCGGCGGCGGTATCCATTATTTTTTCGACGATTTCGGCATGGTTGGCCTCTGCCAGCATTAAATCGCTCAGCTCAAGAATGGAACTTAAATTTCGCGTATTCGTCGACACCAAAGGCCGCCTCCTTCCCTTTACAAGGGTATAGTCTATACGCATTTAGTTAAAAAATAATCAATTAACTGATTTTTGAAATGAGGTAATTGACATCATCTTCGCTTAATTCCTCGCTGGTGGAGCTTATCGAAAGAATGCGTTCAATCACTTTGTGAATGAAAGAAGCACGATCGCTCTTCTGGCAGCCGAAGCGAATGTCGCGGATGACGTTCAGGGCGCTGAAAACCGCGGGGAACATACTCTTGGGGATAAATGCCTTGCGGAGCAGATTGCGAATCATAAAGTCAACCTGCAGGTTAAACAATATTTTGCGGACTTCCAGCAGCGGAGTGTTGGAAAGGTAAACCAGCGCATATTCAAAAAATTTCAAATCGCCCATGCAGATTGAACGCACAACCAGTGACGGCGTCAGGTGATTGGAGGCGTAAAGCTGGTGAACCAGTTCTTCAATCTGTTTATCGGAGCTGTATTCTTCCGAAATGCGCAGCGTGGTTTTTTCCTTAACCTGTTCAACAATGTCGGTGGCAATGTTATTGGGCAGATTATGGGTGGTAATCAAACGTTTCTGCAGTTCGTCGGAAAGAGAACTGACAATCTTTTCAATGACCGAAACCGGCAGGTCGGAACGATAAACCAGGTGTTTTTTGATATTGTCGCTGTCGGAATATTTATCAATAATCGAATCGTAGGTTTTTTCAACGATATTGGCGCTTTCATTGGAGATGAGAACGCCGACGACATCTTCCGAGCATTTGTCAACAATATACTGCGAGACGTCTTCCGGCAGATTTTTGCGCTGGGCGACCGCTTTCTGTTTGTTGCTGCTCTGCGCTTCGATAATGCTGATCAGGTCTTCTTTGGTGAGGTTGGCGTAATATTTGATGAAAGGAACGGCAACGCTGTCCTGATCGTTAATCAGTTTGACGGTAATGTCGCGGGGAATTGACTTGCAGTTTTTCAAACTTTCGGAAAGGACTTCCCTGACTTTGACCTGAACGTCTTCAACCATAATGCGGAAAATGTCTTCCGCCAGTTTGCGCCCGCGCTCGCTGATGTCGGTTCCGTCATAATAGGCGGAGATTTTTTGGGCCGCAGCTGCTTTGTTCTCAACAGACAAGTCGTGAGACAGGCGGTTAACATCTTGCATTGTCAGGCCGAGTTTTGTCATTTTTTTCTGCACTCGCTTTAATTAACTATCTATTTCTTATCATAAAATAAATTAAATGAAAAGTGTAATTAATCTTTTGTTACAAAATTTTGTCGAGCAACCATTATTTTTCCGCGTCCGGAATTTTTGCGTCCAGCCAGTCAATGTCCCCCAGCGTTGCCTCATCAAAATTCGTCAGTTCGTAAAAAGTCATGGTATATTCAAGCAAACCGGCAAAATTCCGGAGATTGGTGTCGAAAATCATGGCATTGGCAAGCGCTTTGCCGGTGACGGGTTTGTCACGGTTTTCAATTTCGGCGCGCAGAAAACGCAGCTGTTCATAATTTACGCCGGAGTTGATTTTATGGGTGTATGAGCGCATGGAGGCCAGCAACGAAGGGAAAATTTTGTATTTGTAGCTGTTGTCTTCGGTTTCGTCTTCGGGAACCAGTCCGGGTTCGTTTGAGTACCACAACAGTTCGCGGTAAAGCGAATTGCCTTCGTTGGCCGGGCGGTTGGTGCCCCAGTTGCTTTCAATGGCAGCGGCGCCCATCAGCAGAGAAGGCGGCAGTTTGTTGACGCGGAGCAGCAGCTCTTTGAAAATGTAAGCATAACGCCGTTCTCCCGTGAGACGGGTGAAAATGTCATATTTTTCCGCCTGCTGTTCAAGAAATTTTTCTTCTTCCGCAGTGAGGTCGTGCTGTTTTTGGAAGCGGTCTTCCAGCAGGCGGATATGCAGCCGCTCTTCACTGAGTTCTTCGCCAAGTTTCAGAGCCAGAGGGCCGACGATTTGCAAGAAGAGCTTGTTGCGTTTTTGCGGGTCTTTAATTGAGCGGAAGTCGCGGGGGAGACGGGTGAGAAAAATCGGCGGATAAATCCAATCCCGCATATAAATGTAGTCTTTATAGCCGTATATCCGGTAAAAGTCTTCCAGTTCGGCAACCGTGATGTCATGGATATAAATGCCGTCAACCTTGTATTCATAAACGGGAGTATCCGGCGCTTTGGCGCCGCAGATAAAAAGGACGCTCAGAATCAGGGCTGTGACGGCGGTTAATGTTTTCATGCTTCGCTGTTTTCAAAATTTCTGACTTCTTTGACTTCAGGGATATAGGATTTGAGAACCCTTTCAACCCCTTCTTTAAGGGTAATCATGGCGTAAGGACAGCCGGCGCAGTTGCCGCGCATTTCGACATAGACAATTCCGTCCGCGAAGTTTTTGAAAACGATGTCGCCTCCGTCCTGTTTGACAGCCGGGCGGATGCGCGCATTAATCAGCCCGATGATGCGGTTGACGACGTCTGCTTCGTCGGCAGCCGTTTCCGGCGTTTCGATGACGACTTCGTCGCCAAGAGCGGCGTAGTCCATAATTTCGGCGAGAATCTGCGGTTTGAGTTCTTCCCAGTCGGCTTCGTCTTCTTTGGTGACGGAGATCATTTCTGCCGTCATAAACAATGATTTTATGCCGCCGAGGTCAAAAATCTGCTCGGCCAGCGGTGACTTGCGCAGGGATTTGGCATCAACGAATTCGGCGGTTCCGCTTTTCAGAATTCGAACCGGCGGAAAAAAGTTTAAGACATTGCGGTCAGGGGTTTCTTGTGTTTCAATCAGCATTTTATTTCCTTGCAGGGGCTTGTTCGTTTAAAGCTTCGGCAATCAGGGCAAGCAAATTGCGGGCTTTCACGATGTACATGTTTAAATAACTCAGGTGGTTGGGTGCGGTCAGGCTGTTCAGCTCGCCGTTGCGGACAATGGCCGGTTGGACGGACGAGGCGTCTTCCAGAGCTTTGATCAGGCTTATCCAGTTTTGATATTGTCCGGCGGAAACGATGATGTTTTTATAATCATTGCCGAGCGCTTTGAAAAGCAGGTAATAAGCATAGGCTTTGCCCTGCTGATAATAGAAAATGTTATCGGCTTTGGTGTCCCACCAGGAAGAACTTTCCTCCCGGATACGGGTTTCAAGAGTGGCGCTGCTTTTGCCAAGGTTTATTTTGGATTTGCAGAGCAGGTAAGCGAGGTCTGCCGGGCTTTTGTAAAAGACTTCGCGGCCGGCACTGAGGCTTTTGTTGTAATTAATCAGGTGGCGGCGAGCCTTGCGGTACTGGTTGTTGGCCGACGGTGCCAGCAACAGTTTGTTTTCGGCGGAAAACATCCAGACGGTTCCGGGGTAACGCAGCAATTCCGCCGCGGCCCGCAGGTCGGAAGGTTCATCTTCCACGGTAATCTTTTTATCAATTCTTTTGGCAAAAGAAGAAGTAAATTTATTTAGGGCGTCAAAAATGCCGAGCTGAAAATTAGGCATATTGTCAAGGAAATAAGAGGGATAGAAAAACGGCAGGTTCGGCGTCCAGATTTTTTCGTTTACTTCACGGTTGACCAGAAAAGAAATCATTTCCACGCTGCTGGATTGTTCAGGGTGTTTTTCATCAATTTCATAATCGGTGGTGCGGTCAATGTTGCTGATGAGCAGTCCGCCGATAGGATAATAAAGAAAAACCAGCGCGGCAAGCAGAAGAACCAGTGTGTTCCACCAGGTTGCAAGAAAGTTCATCCCCCGGTCAACCATGGCATCAAAAGAAAATTTCGGCAGGCGGATTTGCCGCAGTTTGCCGTATTGTTGCAAAAGCCAGTTTTTAAGCTTGTTTTTGAGCATTTTTCTTTCCCCGTGACGAAAGCATTTTAAGAATGTCGGTTAAACAAAGCACACCGGTTAGTTTAGCCATTACGCAGAAAGTTGCAACACCCAAAATGCATAATCCGGCGAAAAGCGGAATTTTTATGCCGTAAGACAGTAGCAGCCAATTGTCAAACTTCCAGGTTATGCCGAGTTCTCCCAAATAAATAACCCCGCCCATTACCAGCGAGCAGAGCGTGATTTTGAGAATTTTGCGGTTCAGCTCGGCGGAATAGCTCCAATAACCGCGTTTTTTCAGGCCGCGAAGATATTGGTAGAGCGAGACGAAAGAGGCGACGGAAGTTGCCGAAGCCACGCCGACGTGGCCGAAAGGAATCATCAAAGCTATGCTGAGCGACAGGTTGGCAATCATGACAACAATGCTGTATTTGACCGGGGTTTTGGTATCGCCGCGGGCAAAAAAGTTCGGAGCAAGGGCTTTAACCATAACGTAAGAGGGCAGACCGACGGAGTAGGCGATAACTGCCCGGGCGGTCATAACCGAATCTTCGGCGGTGAAACGTCCGTGGCGGAAAAGAATATCAATAATCGGATAAGCCAGAACAATCAGGGCAACCGTTGCCGGAATGGAAAGCAGGGCGCCGTATTCAACCGCTTTGTTTTGGCTGTGACGGGCTGCTTCGATTTCTCCGGCTTTGAGGTGGTGGGAGAGTATCGGCAGCAAAGCAACGCTGATAGCCGCGCCAACCACGCCGAGCGGCAGCTGCTGAATGCGGTTGGCATAGTAGAGCCAGGAGATGGCTCCGGTTCCGACCAGCGAAACAACAATGGTGTCAACCACCATGTTAATCTGATAGACGCCGGCTCCGAGAACGCCGGGAGCAATACGTTTGAACAGGGTTTTGATTTCAGCATTATGCAGCAGGCGGCGGATGTTGAACTGCGGTTTGACGCTGACGTCAATCCGCCGGAGAAAAAAGTGCAGCCAGAGAATTTCAAGCAGACCGGCAATGGTTACGCCCCAGGAAATGCCGTGGGCAGGGGTTTCGCCAAAGGGAACAAAAGCAAAAACGGCAACAATCATTGTCAGATTGAGGATAACCGGTGCTGCGGCCGGCCCGGCAAATTTGCCGAAAGAGTTTAAAATGCCGGACTGAAAAGAAACAATCGAAATAAACAGCAAAAACGGAAAAGTGATGCGGGAGAGTTCGACCGACAAAGCCATTTTTTGCGGATCGGAAGCAAAGCCCGGGGCCATCAGTTCAACCACCCAGGGCATGCAGAATTCCATCAGAATAACAAAAAGGGTAAGAAAGAAAGTGAGGACGGAAATGGCCTGGGAGGCAAAACGAATGGATTCTTCGCGTCCGTCGGTTACCAGTTTGTGGGACAACATGGGGACAAAAGCGGTGGTGAAAGCGCCTTCGGCAAACAGGCTGCGAAACAGATTTGGCAGTTTGAAAGCAACGAAAAAGGCGTCGGATACGGCACCGGCACCGAGGAAATTGGCAAGAATCATATCCCGGGCAAATCCGGTAATGCGGCTGACGAGCGTGAACCCTCCGAAAGTGGCAATTGACTTAAATAAAGACATTTTTTTCCCATTAAACTGTTATTTGTTAAGGATATTTTATTGATTTGTATGCAGTATATTGTATAAAGATTAAAATTACGAACAGAAAAATCGTTTTATCGCCTTATATTTTGAGAAAAAGCCAGTTTAAATATTGACAAAAGACAATTATATTGCGATAATAGACAAAAGAGATAAGCAAGAATAATAAAAATCTTAGGAGAAGTTTTATGGTTAACATGGCTAATTTGCCGCAGGGAAAAGAGTTTTCTTGGAAAGGCGGCGTTAAAAGCATAGCACGGGGAAAGGAAAGATCTTCGGATCCGGCTCTTTCTCTGGCCGCACAGATTTTGATTTCGCGAGGATATAACGGTTTGGGATCGTCCGTATCCCATGAAGCCGATGCTCATAAAAATATGTTGTCAAATAAAATTTTGGCAAACAATGGTTTGGAATTGCAGGCTGACGGTTCTTATCGTCAGGTTTCTGCCGAGAAAGCCCGGGCGGCCGTAAATGCTGCCGAAACGGGTGCACAGATTATTTCTAAGGGTTTGACACGCTAACTTTTGATTAGAAATAAAACTTCTCGCAATAATCGTTAAAAAGTCCTCCGGTAACGGAGGACTTTTTTTACCAGCAGCTTCGGTGGCTTCCGCCTCCTACTGGACCGCCGGAACACATATGTCCGTAACCTGAATATTCCTCTATATCTCTTTCACATGCAGACGAAGAGGTATAGGAGGAATAAGTGTAACTTGTATCTTCCGTTTTCTCATATACGTCGTTGGTGTAGTATTCCGTATACTGTCCGACACGCAAAGAATAGCCTCCGTTTCCGTCGGAGATGCAGCTGCATCCGGTACTGTATCTTTCGGTTCCGCTTGTGATGCACCAACCATAGCAGCTTTCGCCGCAATTTGTTGTTCCTGTGTATATGTACTGATAGTTATCGAAGGGAGGATTCCCTCCGTTGTCGGTATAGGGGCAGGGATCGCAGACTTCTTTGCATTCGGAGAATTTCTTGAGACTTCCGGAATAGCATACCTCGGCGCCGGCGGCTCCCCCGTCGGTGCATTCCTTGAAGCCGTCGCAGGCAT
>OBKR01003326.1_pt1 | contig 10473 bp, 9 predicted proteins | sample 1518991 | NCBI WGS metagenome assembly OBKR01 (sample SAMEA2452117, study PRJEB22498) | human gut metagenome | biome: human feces; feature: human gut; material: feces | place: Australia | collected 2012
GCTGCCGCAAGGGCTGCCACATCGGGAAGTTTCTGGATAAACCGTGCAAAATAAGGTTTCACAGCTTCCACCCGGGTCTGCTGGAGCATGATCTCTGAGACCCAGGTATAATAGGCATTATCCTTATCACGCCAGGGCAGGATCCTCTTGTTTTTATCGTACCATTTCAGAAGGGGTTCTGCAATGTTTTCGGTCATATTGTTTCCTTTCTATAATTTCACCGGTACCGGATCACAGATCTTCATGGAATCTTCCGTGATGGCGCAGTCATAGGCCAGGATGTAGACACCGGCATCTGCTGCCTCCTTAAGTGTTTCCCCGAACTTCGGATGTGTCTCCCAGTTGGGTTCAAAATATTGTACATCCTTCATCTGGATCACCAGAAGAAGATAGGCCTCATAGCCGTCAGCTGCCGCCTTCATCAGTTCGTGGAGATGCTTGATTCCACGCTCTGTAGGTGCGTCTGGAAAGCGCACGATATTATTTTCTTCCAGGGTGACGCCTTTTACCTCGATAAAAGCCTTCCGCATTTCGGATTCCACATACAGGTCAAAACGGGAGTTTCCGTATGTCTTCTCCCTTTTGACTGTCACTTTCTCCGGAAAAAGATTTCCGGCTGCCACCCACTCTTCTGCTGCTTTATTTGGGGCCTGGGAATCCATATTGATCCAGCGGCCCGTCTTGTTCACACAGATCAGATCGTATTTCGTTTTTCTGGCAGGGTTGTCACTCTTTTCCAGGATCACTTCCGTTTCCGGAACAAGAAGTTCCCGACATCTGCCTGTGTTCTTTACGTGGACCGTTTCCAGCTGATCCCCGATCTGTACATGAGCGATAAACCGGTTGGGTCTGTCTTTGAAAATACCTCTAATCGTATTTTTATAGTTCATATTTTTTCCCTCGTATCTTTTACTATAACATAAAATCTTCAAAAGCGCAGTTGCTTTTTTTTCTTTTCTCATATAGAATTGTTTTGTACTATATCCATTACAAAAGGTTACTTTTTTACATATTACAGATTTTTTGGGAGGTTTTTCTGATGGACAGTATTATTTTTGATGTTGACGGTACGCTCTGGGATTCCACCGGGATCGTAGCTGAGGCCTGGAGTGATTACCTTATCCATACGGAGCACATGGATACCGACGTAAGCGCCAAACGACTGATGGGGCTTTTCGGCCAGCTGCTGCCGGATATCGCAAAGGCTATTTTCCCTGAGCTTCCGGAAGCAGAACAGCTTCGTATCATCGACGGCTGCTGCCAGGCAGAGCACGAGGCACTGCTTCGCAAATGTGCTCCGCTGTATCCGGATCTTGAGAAAACACTGAAGATTCTTTCCAGCCATTTTCCTCTTTTTATCGTCAGTAACTGCCAGGCCGGATATATTGAAGTGTTCCTGAAATCCACAGGCTTCGGACACTATTTCAAGGGCCATCTCTGTCCCGGTGACACCGGCATGGCCAAAGCGGAAAATATCATGAAGATCCGCGAGGATAATAATCTTTCCGATCCGGTTTATATCGGTGATACTATAGGAGACTTTAATGCCTGCCGGAAAGCAGGAGTTCCTTTTATCTTTGCTGAATACGGTTTCGGTCAGGTGGATAAACCGGATTACCGGATCACCAGGCCTTTTGACCTTACGGAGATATGCAGATGAGTATGAAAAGATCAAAATCCATAGACCTTACTTCCGGTCCAATCCTGAAAACTCTTGCGGAACTGGCCCTTCCTATCATGGCCTCGTCCTTTCTGGGAACTGCCTATAATATCACGGACATGGCCTGGATCGGGCTTCTGGGATCCAAGGCAGTTGCCGGTGTGGGGGTAGGCGGCATGTATGTGTGGCTTTCCCAGGGACTGGTCGCCCTTCCCCGAATGGGAGGACAGGTAAACACAGCCCAGGCCTGCGGCAGGAAAGATTATAAAGAAGCCGGTTTCTACGCAGCCAGTGCCTTGCAGATGACCATTCTGTTCGGCCTCTTATTTGCTGTGGCAAGCATCGTTTTTCTCGATCCGCTGATCGGATTTTTTAATCTAGCAGACCCTGATGCCTATGCTTCTGCCAGATCTTATATGCTGATCACCTGCGGACTGATCATTTTTTCCTTCCTGAACCTGACTCTCACCGGACTTTTTACAGCCCAGGGAGATTCCAGGTCTCCGCTGATGGCCAATTTTCTTGGACTTGTGGGAAATATGCTCCTGGATCCGCTCCTGATCCTTGGCATTGGACCTTTTCCACGGCTTGAAACGGCAGGTGCTGCCATTGCCACAGTAACTGCACAGTTCCTGGTTTTTGCAGTGCTGATTTTCCGGATCTTTACTTCCGGGCTGGAAACAAATGTACTTCGTGAACTTCATCTTTTTTCACGTTTTCCGGGAAAATTTTATAAAAATATCTTCCGCATTGGTTTTCCAACCGCTATCCAGAGCATGCTCTACTGTATGATCTCCATGGTACTGACCAGAATGGTTTCCGCCTTCGGTGCTGCTGCCATTGCTGTCCAGCGTGTGGGCGGGCAGATCGAATCTGTTTCCTGGAATACCGCAGATGGTTTTGCCTCTGCATTAAATGCATTTACCGCACAGAATTTCGGTGCAAAAAAATACGACCGCATCCGCCATGGATACCGCATTTCTTTCGGCATCCTGGCAATCTGGGGTCTTATTATAACCGCATCTTTTGTGCTGCTTCCACGCCCGATCTCCGGTCTGTTTTTCCATGATCCGGAGTCACTTGGAATTTCCGTAAATTACCTGATCATCATTGGTTTCAGCGAGGCGTTTATGGCCATTGAGCTGATGACCATCGGTGCTCTGTCCGGTCTTGGAATGACCAAACTCTGCAGTATCATCAGCATTATCCTGACCGGTTCCAGAATTCCGCTTGCCATGCTGCTGACTCACGTGGGAATGGGACTTGACGGTATCTGGTGGGCGCTTTCCCTTACTTCCATTGTAAAGGGCATTGTCTTTACAATGACATTCCGTCATACCAGCCGTACAAAATTAAACGATAGTAGTTCCGGGAATTAATGCATCAAAAGGAACTTGTCCGGATGTGATCTACCGCTTCCCACAATGCTGTCAGACCTTTACAGGATTACTCAAAATAAAAACCTCTCTGCGAATCCGGAAACGATAAGAATCGTTTTCGGATATCCACAGAGAGGTTTTTTATGGATCACAGAAATCGGCCCTATATTATTTTTTCAGACATTTTGTTCTGAGAAGAAACAGAAAAACTGCGAGGATCACAAATAAGATAACCACATATGCAATCTTTGCTGCCATGCTTTCGGTAAAAGCATCGACCCCGGTGGCAATTCCAATAAGAATCAGGCAGATTCCGGAAAACTTTTCCATTTTTTTCTCATCATATTTCTGTGCTCTGGCCTGAGTATTCCCACCTTTCATAAACACAGATCCATGACCTGTAAGAAGCATAACGCCTATTACCAGCGCCGCAATTGCCAGTACATAACTGAATGTCTGATCAAACATAATTATTTTCCTCCTTATAAATAACAGGAGCCCCGCACCGGATCACCGGCTGGCTCCTGTTTGTTATTGCTATAGATCCGATCAATAAAAACAGATAATCGGAACATTGTACTGAATAATATTGTAAAGCTCTCCTGCCTTATCCGGCGGCATATTGATACAGCCGTGGGAACCTCCTGTGAGATACCGGTCACCACCAAAGTATGGCTGCCAGTCCGCATCATGGAATCCAATTCCTCCGTTAAACGGCATCCAGTAAGTTACCGGCTGTTCATAAGAATATGTTCCATCTGCTTTCTTGGTACCACGGAGTACATCCGGGCTCTTCTTGTAATACATGGTGAAAATTCCAGGAGGCGTTTTTCTCTCCGGATCACTTGCGAGTCCGGATACGATATCCGACTCAAATATTACATTTCCATCCTGATAATACCACATATACTGCTCAGTCAGATCCACCTCAATGTAAGTATTACCCAGATCATTGACGCCATAGGAATTGGCTCTCATGGAATAAACCGGCTCTCTGGTCGTCTGCGTTCCGGACTGTATCTCCTGGGTAAGCTGTGCTACCTCTCCGTCCTGATCGATCTTCCAGCCATATGCAGATCCATATACAGATACTGTTCTTCCACTTGTAGTCTGGAACTGCCGCTCTGTGCCAACTGTGTCATGTGCTGCCGCAAGCTGTGCTACATAATCAACAATATGCTGTTTAAAAGACGCATCATCCTGGATCAGCTGTCCCTTCTCGTCAAACTGCAGCCAGTCTTTGATCGTATTTCCGTCAAGAGTTACTGTCTCATCCCCAAATGTATACGTGATACTTGCTTTCGCAAAATTGTTGTATGCATCTACAGTTGCCTGAAGATCAGCACTGTCACTTGTGATATCGGCTGTGACATAAGCATCCGGATTGCTTCCTAGATCTACTTCCGCGTCATCACTGCTGATGGCCTCACTGATCATCTGATAAGCTTCTTTTACCTTCAGCTCACTTCCTGCTGTCTCCGGCACAATAGTGAACTCAGAATTATTAAAACTTACGTATGCATTTTCCGGAGCTACCTGATTCTCCTTCTGTGCACAGTTCAGCGACTTCACCTCATTCTCCAGCTTGGTCTTGTCAAAAGCTGTCTCCTCTTTCGCTGTATAGGTTGTTTTTTCAAAAAAACCTTTCACCCATTCATAAGGTTTCTGCTCTTTCAGAAGATTCAATATCTCTCCACTTGATATATAGCGATAGTCGATATCCGAACCGGTGATCGTCTGTGCTTCCTGATCTCTGGCCTTTATCTCAATGCTGTAATCCGCCATCTTACTGGCGATCTCCTGTTCTACCTCATACGCAGTTTTATTGGAACTGTTAATTCCATTGATCGTTGTCCCCTCAAAAAAATGATTCGTGTAGTAATAAGACACTCCTGCGTACGCACACCCGGCAGCAACCAGAACCATCGCTGCGATCATTCCAGTTACCCTCAAAGCCTTATGCTTTTTCTTTTTGGGGAGAACGATGGGGGCAAATTCAGATTCATCAATAGGCACATAACTGATCTTCTTCGGCCTCGCTGACTTGGAAGTGACTGTACCATTGCCAGATGGCCGTCCTGATCTTGAAGTTCCTGATCCACCGGATGGTCTCGCAGATCTTGCATGCGACACATTAGATGGTCTGGCTGACTTCGAATGTCCTGCAGATTTTGAGTTCTCTGCTGTTACGTGAGAAGCGGATGGATCTGATTTTTTCTCAGGCTGGACATCTCCGACTGTATCACTGACAATCTTCGCCATGGCGTCATTGATCTTATCTTCGATGTCTTTCTTCTCCTCGTTGCTCATATTTATATTTCACCTCTATGTTTATGTGTCTTTCGAAAAGACACCTTTCCATTGATACTTTCCGGGCTAATCCGCACTGATGTGCACGGATCAGTTACCAGCTTTTTCATTATATCATACTTTCTGGAAATTGCATCTCATTTCACGGTTTTTTTATAACTTATTTGTACCGTACAATTTCCGGGACATATCTTTCATAACATAAAAATACATGCCCCATAAAAGCACCGATGCAAAAACCCATGCCACCGGACTTGCCAGGCAGGTACCAACATAGCTGCTTTTTCCTGCTGCAATGGTAGCGGTGATTCCTCTTCCCGCAAGTTCTGCCACACCTGCCATCATAGGAAGAAGACCGTATCCCATTCCCTGAATTCCATTTCGCAACACATTGACAAAATACAGCGGAATAAAGAACAGTGCCACACATTTTACATAGATTGCTACCATGGGAAGCACTTCTTCAATATTATCCGAGATAAACAGATATGCGAAATATTTTCCCGCAAAGAACAGAAAACTTCCTACAACAACCGAATATATAATTCCTATAAAATGAGAAGCCCGGAATCCTTCGCGCACTCTTTCAAGTTTTCCGGCTCCGATGTTCTGTGCGTTGTAGGTAGCGCTGGCAGTTCCCTGTGCCACAAATGCCTGGGTAAAAATCTGCTCGATCTTGCTTCCCGCGGTAAACGCCGCCACAGCATAAGACCCCAGCATATTTAAGGCAGACTGTACCATCATGGTTCCGATCGCTGTAATGGAATACTGAAGTCCCATGGGAATCCCCACACCGATCTGCTTAAACGCAAGACCGCGTCTGAAATACCAGTCTTCTTTTTTCATACGAAGTTCCGGCACAAACTTCCAGATATATATAAGGCACAGAACTCCGGATACGCCCTGGGAAATAATGGTAGCCCAGGCTGCTCCGGGCGTTCCCAGCTTAAACACGATGATAAATACGAGATCCAGCACAATATTCAGCATTGCAGATAAGATCAGAAAATACAGTGGCACTTTACTGTTTCCCAGTGCACGTAGGATGCTGGCCAGGATATTATATAATGCCTGGGCAAAAATACCTCCGCAGATAATCATAACGTAGGCATATGCGTCCTTAAAAATATCATCCGGTGTATGCATGAATTTCAGAAGTGCATGCATGCCTGTCATGCTGATGGCTGTCATAACTGCGGAAATCACAGCGGTCAGGATCAGTGCGTTTCCTACGGTCTGGCGCATCTCATCCATTTTTCCCGCACCATATTTCTGCGCAGTCAGTACGGTAAATCCGGCTGTCAGTCCCAGAAGGAAACCTATGATCAGAAAGATGATCGTTCCCGTTGAGCCGACTGCCGCCAGTGCCTTTGTTCCTACAAATTTTCCTACAACTACCGCATCTACCATATTGTAGAACTGCTGAAATACATTACCGATAAATACCGGGATCGTAAATCCCAGGAGCACTTTTACCGGTTTTCCCTGTGTCATGTCTGTTTTCATGAAATCTTTTTTCCCCCCATTTAATTTGATCGTTCATAAACTTTGTGCTGCTTTTTGTTATTCTTTTTATTATTCTTTCTGTAACTTTACAGTTGCTCAAAAGTTACCTGTTTTTATGTATCAGAGGGATTATAGTTGAAATGGAATGATTTTACAAGATGATTTTGAAAATTTTTTTCATGTGTGGAAACAGAAACAATCGGATGAAAAAATCCCGGCAGATCCGTAAAAATCTGCCGGGATTCCGTGAAGCTTATTTATTTCTCAACAAGAAGAGACTCTCCTGTCATTTCCTTCGGCTGCTCCATGCCCATAAGCTGGATCAGTGTCGGAACGATGTCTGCAAGGCATCCGTTCTCACGAAGTGTGTATTTCGGATCTGCATTTACCAGGATAAACGGAACCGGATTGGTTGTATGAGCAGTCCATGGCTCACCGGTCTCATAATTTATAAGCTGTTCTGCATTACCGTGGTCAGCGCAGATAAAGAGCTGTCCGTCAACCTCTTTGATTGCCTCTACAGCCTTTCCTACACACTCATCAACAGTCTCAACAGCCTTGATCGCAGCTGCCTCGACACCTGTGTGGCCAACCATATCCGGGTTTGCGAAGTTGATGATGATCACATCATATTTATCAGATTTGATTGCCTCAACAAGTTTCTCGCAAACTTCCGGTGCGCTCATCTCCGGCTGCATGTCATAGGTCGGAACCTTCGGGGATTTTACAAGGATTCTGTCCTCTCCCTTGTTCGGCTCCTCAACGCCACCGTTGAAGAAGAAAGTAACGTGTGCGTACTTCTCTGTCTCAGCGATACGTGCCTGTGTCATATTGTGAGCTGCAAGATATTCACCGAATGTATTGTGAAGAAGAACTTTGTGGAATGCTACCAGTTTGTTCTGGATCGTATCATCATACTCTGTGAAGCATACGAATGTAGTATCCAGTCTCTTCACTCTCTCAAAGCCTTTGAAATCATCATCGCAGAAAGCTCTTGTGATCTCTCTTGCACGGTCCGGACGGAAGTTGAAGAATACAACGGAATCCTTATCAGAAATGGTTGCAACCGGTTTGCCGTCTTTCTCGATCACTGTCGGAAGTACGAACTCATCGGTCTTGCCATCATCATAGGAAGCCTGAACTGCTGCCGCAGCATCTGTTCCCTTTACTCCTTCGCCCTGTGTAAGAGCTTTGTATGCAAGCTCTACACGATCCCAGCGGTTATCACGGTCCATTGCATAGTAACGTCCGGAAATCACACCGATCTCACCAACGCCGATTTCTTTCATCTTGGCTTCCAGCTGCTCTACAAACTCTTTACCGGATGCAGGCGGTGTGTCACGTCCGTCCAGGAAGCAGTGTACGTAAACTTTCTTGAGTCCCTCTCTCTTTGCCATCTCAAGAAGTCCGTAGAGATGTGTATTGTGGCTGTGTACTCCACCGTCAGAAAGAAGTCCCATAAAATGGATCGCGGAATCGTTATCTTTTGCATTCTTCATAGCAGTAAGAAGTGCCTCATTCTTGAAAAAATCGCCGTCCTGGATCTCTTTTGTGATCCTTGTAAGCTCCTGGTATACGATACGGCCTGCGCCCATGTTCATATGGCCAACCTCTGAGTTACCCATCTGTCCATCCGGAAGACCTACAGCAAGACCGCTGGCATTGCCTTTTACAAACGGATAATCTTTCATAAGTCCGTCCATAACCGGTGTCTTCGCCTCATATACAGCATTTCCGTCATGTCTGTCATTGAGTCCGTATCCATCAAGGATCATTAAAACTGTTGGTTTTTTACTCATAATTTTCCCCTTCTTATCTTTGATCGAAGTTCCATCCGGCACAGATTTCCGACGATATGGAAACTTCCTGCGCCATCCGAGATTCTTTTGTTTTCCATTTTATATAGTACCAAAATCCAGGAATTTTGCAACGCTTTTTTTATTTCTCATATACACGGATCATGGAAGAGATCTTTCTTACAGATGCACTGTTCTCCAGTTCTTCCTTAACCTTAAAGAAAGCGCCCTCACTTACCAGCTTGGTGATCACAACAACCTCTGCTGTATCCGGTCTCTTGCTCTCTTTCTGCATGATCTGTGCAACACTTGCCTGATATTTTGCAAAATGCTCCAGGATCTCCGCAAGCACACCACAGCGGTCCTCAACCTGCAGACGAAGGAAATAACGGTTGTGGGTATCTGCCATGGCTTTTACGGGAAGTGTCTTATAGCAGGTGCAGCCCACACGTCCACAGCAGTCTGCTTTCATGTTACGGACTACCTCAAATATATCACCGACAACTGCACTTGCTGTTGGAAGTTCTCCTGCTCCACGTCCGTAGAACATGGTATCACCTACAGCATCTCCATGTACAAATACCGCATTGTAGGAATCATTGACAGATGCAAGCGGATGCTCTGCCGGGATCAGCATCGGGCATACATAAGCCTCAACACCGTCCTCCTGGCAGCGGGCAACACCCAGAAGTTTGATCTCACAGCCCATTTCCTTGGCGTAGCGGATATCTTTCGCTGTGATCTTGGTGATTCCCTCGATATGAACATTGTCAAGAGTAACTCTGGAATTAAAAGCAACGGAGGCAAGGATCGCTACCTTTCTTCCTGCGTCAATTCCTTCTATATCTGCAGTAGGATCTGCCTCTGCATATCCAAGCTCTGTGGCAAGAGCAAGGGCATCTGAAAATTCCATTCCCTCCTGGGACATCTTGGTGAGGATAAAGTTCGTAGTTCCGTTTACGATTCCCATCACTTCCGTTACATGGTTGGCCTCGAGGCTGTTCTTCAGCGGGCTGATGATCGGAATTCCTCCGGCAACAGCAGCCTCAAACAGGAAATCTTTCTGTGCAGCCTTGGCGGTTTCCAGAATCTCTTTTCCGTAGACTGCGATCAGATCCTTGTTTGCAGTCACCACGTTCTTTCCGGCTTTCAGTGCTGCAAGAATATAAGTACGTGCCGGCTCAATTCCTCCGATCAGCTCGATCACAATATCTATGGAAGAATCTCCTTCTATATCTGCCCAGTCTGTTGTAAGAACAGATGGATCTTCCACCTTCTTAGATGCTTTCTCAAGGTTACGCACCAGGATCTTCGTGATCTTTACCTGACGTCCAAGCTTGGCTGTCATTTCCTGCTCCTGATTTTTGATAACTTTATAGACTCCGGTTCCTACTGTTCCAAGACCAAGAAGGGCCGCATTTACGACTTTTTCGCTCATTTTCTGATGTCCCCTTTCCGTTTTTTCCAATTTTTATCAGAGTTAACTCCTATGTTATGGCAGAAAACGCTTTTTGTCAAGCTCCGGCAGCGGAAGGAGTTCCAGCCAGCTGCCGAAAATTCCGGCGATCAGTTCCTGAACCATGATCTTGGACCGGGGTTCCAGTTTATCCAGCTGACGTACCATGGCCGCCAGACTTTTCAGGCCGCCGTCCTGAATCTGTGAAATCGTCTCTGCTCCGGTTGCTTCCAGCACGGAAAAAAGTTCCCCGATCAGATGCTCCCTCTGTCTTTCATCCATATGGTCGATCCATTTATGGAGACTCCGATCTGATGCCGCCGCTCTTCTCGTCAGACTTTCTTTCTCTATAAAGGATGGTCCCAT
>OBKR01003336.1_pt1 | contig 10440 bp, 10 predicted proteins | sample 1518991 | NCBI WGS metagenome assembly OBKR01 (sample SAMEA2452117, study PRJEB22498) | human gut metagenome | biome: human feces; feature: human gut; material: feces | place: Australia | collected 2012
GATTCATATGTTTTTCAAATATAGCTTTCACAATAAAGTATTCACCATAATCCATTAATTCATAAGCTACTGCCTTATTAGGTGAATTGTGTTTTTCATTGACTCTTGCATATAATTCATCCTTGTATTTATGAAACTGAACCTTGAATACAATGTCTTTCTGAGTGCTTCGATATGTCAACATATCAGTATCCACATTTAATTTGAAAAGGTTGTTTGAGTACTTGCCCTGTCTTCTGCCTGTAATCAGCATTCTTCTGGATCTTTTAAAACGATAGGTATCTAAGTAACCATTTTTTAAGTTCTTTTTACCACCAAAACATACAGAAGGCATCTTTCTTTTAAGCTTGAACTCGTTTCGGTTTCTTCTGAATTTAAGATTATGAATGATGCTCTTCAATCTTTTGATGTTTGGATCCAATACCTGCACCTCATACAAGTAATCCTCTTCTGTATATTTCTTTTTCTTGGATCTGTTGATCAGTTTCTCTTTTTCCTTTAAAGCCTTCTTTAATTGCTTCTCCTTCTTTTTGATTTTCTTGTCTATCTTTTTAAGACGAGTCTTGATCATGTCCTGATTTTCTTTTTCAAGACATTTAAGACTTTTCACCAAAGCCTTGGCCTCATTAATGGCAGACAAAGGAAAATAATCACTTGTACCATAGAAGGACTTGATCATTCTTTGATCTGTTTCTGAATAGGTAACATCCTTATAGGCACGATCAAAACAGATTTTGAATGCCTTATGAAGCATACAGTTATACAGTTCAAGATCCTTTTTAATGATCAATTCTGCATCTGGTTCCAAATCTTTATAATAGATTCTTTGCGACATTGAAAACACCTTCATAAGACAAGTCCTCCTGTTCTATCTGACTCTATTATACTATATTTAACACAGACTTAATAGATAGATTTGAGACTTTATAATTTATTTTTATTTCGTCATTATATCACCAATATGAATATGTGATATTTTATTATATTCTCACATGTTCACATTAAATTCACATTGGAACTGCATTTATATTCAATTTAGAATAGTTTCATTCTATATTACATTTATTATCATTCAAACATTCCATTTAAAACCTTATCACTGTGAGATTGTGATATTTTGTTGTTTTATCACATGAGATATTTTCCTGTCCCGAAACCAAAATCTTAATATACAAAAAAAGAGAATGCGTTTCAATCATCCTCAGTTCGGACTTCACACAACATCTATAATTAAAATTTAGGGAACTTTTATGATTATATTAAGTACAAATGTTCCCTATTTTTTATCCTATTGTTTTATTGTATTTAAAACATCTGCTTCTCGTAATATTTCTTTCAAACTGTTTTGGACTATTGTTAATCATTTTATCGGAACAATAGACATCTATCGTAATAATCCAAAGCCGTTTATCGGAACATTATAAGATTTTACCAAGCATATACGCTTTTCTCATCTTCTGCAGCCCTTGCGATCATGTAGATATCTCGAAATACATATTCACTTGCATACATGATAATTTCTGCATCTTTAATACACAACAACCAATACAACAAATGGCTTTTCTTTGAAATCTAAAACTTGTTGACACAATTACCTTGTGGCATTAGTATAATACCTAAAGCTGACTTTAGGTCAAGAAAGGAATCGTTATGTATACAATTGGTCAAGTATCTGAAATGTTTGATTTACCCATCTCTACCCTTCGATATTATGATAAAGAAGGATTTTTCCCTCATTTAGTTCGCAAAGGCAATATTCGCTATTTCAGTAATCATGAAATTGAAGCTTTACATCTCATTGAGTGTTTAAAGAAATCTGGTCTTGGCATTAAAGAAATCAATCAATTCTTTGCTTGGGTTTCTGAAGGAAGTGCAAGTTTTGAAAAGAGAAGAGAGTTGTTTGAGGCTCGAAAAGAGGCTGTAGAAGCTGAAATTAAAAGTCTTCAAGAAACACGATCTTTATTAGAATTTAAGTGTTGGTACTACTCAAAAGCTATGGAGGATGGTACGGAAGAATACATTCAGGCCATGCTTCCAGACAAGCTTCCAAATGACATTCAAAAATTATATGATGCAAGTCATAAATAAGAAAATGGAGCAGATATTCTGCTCCAAAGCTATTCAAAACCAGCTGGCTCGTTCTGATTTTGATTGACTGATTCTTAAATTTCAAACCATTTGATTTCACAAGCATCCAATTCAACTTCGAAACTTGTTCCATCACCCTTATACACGGTAGTTGTCTGTGGTTCATATGTATTATTGACAACACAGAAACTGTTTGTAGAAGGATATACGTTGATATCCACATTGTAGTTGTCGGAATACCAGCGTTTCATTTCTTCTTCTTTGTGTGCTGCGAAGAAGATTGCACGATACAATAGTCTTACGTTTTCAAAACTAAATGGAAGACCATTCATATACACGCCGCGACCTTTTCCATATTCATTTACAGCTAAATTGACATGTAGATCTTTTTCAGCCAAGATTTCGGTTTCAGGAAGAGCATATACATCATTTACACATTCTCCCCAATCTTCATGTTCTAATTGTTCTGTAATAAAGTGATTTGGATGTACTTTCCAATTGTATTTGTCTGTATGCATTGTGAAACCTAATTCTTTATCCACACCCAATACATCGTATAAAGTGAAGAATTTACCGTTGCGGTTGATAGCTGTTGGCTCACCCACACCGATGAATCCACCACCCTGGTCTACATAACGACGAAGAGCTGTAATCACTGGTTCATCAAATTCGGCTCCACCACTAAAGCTTGTATATGCAGAACCAATGTTCATCACAACGTCCATATCATCTAAGATGGTTGGATCTTTTCGTATATCATCAAAACTAATGAAATGAACATCAAATGGGAAACCACTCAACGCTTCCATAACACCAGTATATGAATAGATTTGTTTGTACCAAATGGCATGGTGAACCAAGTGTGTTCCCCAACGACGAAGTTCTCCCCAACTATTAATTACACCCACTTTTAATAAGTTTAGTGGAACTTGTTGGTTCACATGAGAATATAGCGTACGGAATTCGTCACATACCTTTTCAATATAATCAATGAATTCAGGGAAATCCAATGCCAATTTTAAATATCCACCATAACCAATACGATCGACTGGACTACGTAAAATAGCTCTACGAGCTGTTACCCAGTTGACCTTAGCTTCTTTTAATGGATCTCCATTTTCATGGAAAACATCTGGGAAGAAGTATGGTAAAAATCTTCCTTCTGTATACTTAACACCCTTAATATCGGAAATTAAACGAAGTGTTGTACCAGAACCAACTGATCCTACAACCGCATCCAATCCAATGGATTCAAAATATTTTCCAAATGGCTCTGTACCAATCCAGTGATCCCCTAAGAACATCATGGCTTCTTTTCCATATTCATGACAAATATCTACAAATTTCTTCGCTAATTTACTTACTTCACGCTGTTGGAAATCCATGAAATCACGATATTCCTTAGTTGGAACACAGAAAGTTGAGTTATTAAATCCTTTGTTGATAATATATTCAGCTCTAAATGGATAGCCCACTTCTTTTTCAAACTGTTCCAAAATATATGGAGATACAGAAGCACTATATCCAAACCAGTCTACATATTTTTCGCGTGCAAACTCATCAAATTGAAGCGTGAATTGGTGGAAGAACGTTGTAAAACGAACAACATCTACATCATCTCTTTCTTCACAGAATTTTCTAAATTTATCCAATACATACTTTTGTGTTTTAGGTTGTCGAACATCAAAAGTCATTTGGTGTTCTTCACCCTGCCAATCATTCGTTAGAGCATTATACATATGTACAGGATCCCAAATCACAAATGCCAAGAAGCTTACTGTATATGCATGATACGGAATTGTATCATGAATAATCACTTCACCCGTTTTTTCATCATAATCCCAATTTGTGATGACATCATCCGTTGTACGATCAATAACTTCCCACCATCTGTGATTGTCTTTTGTGTTTGGCTTTAATTGATCCTTATAGAAATGCTGCATGATTTGAATCCTTAATTCGGTTGACTTTGCCGTCACAAAATCACTCATCAAATACATCTGTTGGATTTCATCTGGATTTGCCTTGGCCCACGCATTATCTTTTCTTGTCGTATAGTAAGTCGCATATTGCTTAATATCCATCTTACGCAATTCTTCTGGCATATCCGTTCCGTCACAGTCACGGATGGCATCGGCTTTCCATCGATTAATAATCTCAATTGTTGCATCAATTACATCAACATCTGTCGGTACAGTTACTCTGCCTGTTTCAATCATTTTATTTTCTCCTAAACTAGTCAATTCTATTTTCAGTTTCTATATCAAAGAAATGTATTTTTGATAAGTCCATTGTTAATTTAATTGTTGAATGTGCTTCTGGTTCCAAACGAGAATTTACTTTGGCACACATTTTTTGTCCATTTAAAGCACCATGCAAAATATATTCATGGCCCAATAGTTCGGCCACTTCAATTTCAAAATCAAAGTTAGCACTCGGATATGTATCAGCTACAATTCCCTCACCATGTAAATCTTCTGGACGAATACCCATGATAATTTCTTTTCCTTCGTAGCTAGAAAGTTTTTCTCTATACATCAAAGGAATTTCAATCTTCATATCCCCCACTTGGAAGAAACCATTTGTATACGTACCCTTCACAAAGTTCGTTGCAGGCGCACCCAAGAATCCAGCTACGAATAAGTTTGCCGGATTATTGTAAATTTCTTTTGGCGTACCAATCTGCTGGATATATCCACCCTTCATAACAACAATACGATCGGCCATAGTCATAGCTTCCGTTTGATCGTGTGTTACATAAATGGTAGTAGCTCCAATACGTTCATGAAGCTGAATGATTTCCGAACGCATTTGTACACGCAATTTCGCATCCAAGTTTGATAGTGGCTCATCCATTAAGAATACCTTCGCATTACGAACGATAGCACGACCCATGGCAACACGCTGTCTTTGACCACCTGATAAAGCTTTTGGCTTACGATCCAAATAAGGCTCAATCTCTAAAATACGAGCAGCTTCATGCACGCGCTTATCAATTTCTTCCTTACTATACTTACGTAGTTTTAAGCCAAATGCCATATTCTCATATACACTCATATGAGGGTATAACGCATAAGACTGGAATACCATCGCAATATCACGATCTTTTGGTTCCACATCATTCATTCTTTTTCCATCAATGTAGAAATCACCGGCACTAATCTCTTCCAAACCAGCAATCATACGAAGTGTTGTAGATTTACCACATCCACTTGGTCCTACAAACACAATAAACTCTTTATCTTTAACTTCTAAATTAAAGTCAAATACAGCCTGAACATTGTTGTCATATATTTTATCAACATGCTGCAATGATAATTCTGCCATACTTCTTCCTCCTATTTATGTTTTCGATTGTATAGAAACAATAATGTTAGTAAGCCTGTCAATCCAACGATTTCAATCATTAGATTACGAACACTTACCGTCTTCTGTGCCCAAATGATCATACCTAAGAACACAAAGAATAAAACGATCATAATTATGTTCATTACTTTATTTTCATCTCTCATATTAGACACCTTACTCTTTCATTCCACCAATACTCATGCCCTGTGTAATCTTCTTTTGAACACAAATATAAAGAACTAACGTTGGAATCATAACAATTACCAACCCAGCATACATGACACCAAAGTTTGCCTGTGACTTTGCATCGGCCATTAAATATTTAACACCAACGGCCAACGTAGCATTTTCTTTATCCATAAAAGTAAATGCGATAATATATTCATTCCAGAAAGCCAAGAATTGAAATAGGATAACCGTAATAATACTTGGTCTTGCCATGGGAATCATAATCTTTGTCATGGTCTTAAAGTAGCCACAACCATCAATACGAGCCGCCTCTTCATACGCCTTAGGCAACGTTTTAAAATAACCCGTCAACAAATAGATTGTGAAAGGTAAGGCCGTTGCGGCATACACGACAGAAAGCCAGAACTTACTATTTAAGAAAAAGTCAAATCCAAGCTTAATGTCCGCATTAAATAACATTAAGAAAATTGGCAAAACAATATAGTTCACATTTACGAAAAGTCCAGCCATGAAAAGTCCATTAAAGAATTTCTTTCCCGCAAAATCAAATCGTGCCAAAACATACGATGCAGGAAGAGCAACCACCAATAAAATGACTAATGATAGTGCTGTTACAATGATTGTATTTAATAAATAATCACCCATTCTTGCTTTCACAAAGGCATCCGCAAAGTTTGACCACAATATTTGTTTGGGAAGATCAAATGGATTTCCACTCACCAATTCCAATTGCGATTTTAAAGATGCAAGGAATACCCAAACGATGGGTACAATAATCGAAATAGCTAATGTGATCAGTGCCACATAAACAAAGATCTTGTATAAAGAAAAATTACGTTTCTTCATATCTCATCCTCCTAATACTGTAATATATCACGTTCAGTGACCTTATTTATGATGGCGGATAAGGCAAATGAGAATACGAAGATACATACTCCGACGGCCATACCAAATCCGTATTTACCAGCGAACGCATTGTTGTACATATAGTTCAATGCCACTTCACTTCCTAGATTTCCCTCACTTGTCAATTGAACGAACATAAATGATAAGTTGATTGTAGAAATTACGAAGAAAGTTAAAGTTGTACGAATGTTATCCCAAATCAAAGGTAAAGTAATCATAAAGAACTGTCTGACTTTACTAGCCCCCTCAAGACTTGCAGCCTCATATAGGTTTTCTGGAATACTCGACATACTCGACATATACATAACCATATAATAACCAATGGCCTGCCATACAAGGGCACCAATAATAGAATAGTTAATAACAGCCGGATTTCCCATCCATTGTTGTTGTAAAGACGAAAGTCCAATCATACCGAAGAATGTATTTAAAATACCATTCGTAGGTTGATAAATAGCTGAGAAAATACCTGCAATAACAACAATACTCAAAATATTTGGAATGTAGAAAATAACACGGAAGAAGTTTTTTCCAACAAACTCTTCACGAGTTAATAATGTCGCAAACAATACGGCCAACACCAAAGTGATGATCGTAATCAATACAACATACAAGATTGTATTTTGCATAGCCTCAATAAAACGCATGTCGTTAAAAAGAACCTTAAAGTTGAAGAACCCGGCAAAAGTGGCATCACTTACGAAATTGCTCTTTTTAAAGAATGCTGTCTTAAATACATCAATCGTTGGAATCACCATAAAAATGAAGACTAGAATAACGGCTGGTGCAAGACACGCAAATACGAAACGATTTTGTGCTTTCTTTTTATTCATGAGTTTTTCCTCCCATCTTTTAAAAAGCGACGAGCAACAATTTGCTCATCGCTTTAAGTTTAATTATTCAGTTACAGCTTTGTTTTTAGATAATTTAACCCAAGCATCTGCTAATTTGCTTTGGTAATCTTTTGCAGTTAATTCACCAGTAGCTAAAGAGTCAATTGAACCAAATACTGTTGCAGCTCGGTCAAAGTCTGGTAAGTTATCTGTGTTGTAAGGAGCAAATGCACCTAATGCAGCAGAAGCAGTGTCATATACTGAGAAGAATTCTTTTGTATATCCATCTTCCATAGCCGCAATAGTGTCTGACATATGTGTAGTTGGAACAATGTTTCCACCTTCAGCCATGATCTTAACACCTTCATCAGAATAGATAAACTTCAAGAATGCTTTCGCATCATCTACGTTTTTAGCTTGAGCAGGAATCCATACTTGTTCAGTCATAGAACCAACGAAACGTTCACCATCTTTTTCTAATGCAGGCAATGGAAGTAATCCCCAGTGATAATCTTCAGGCGTTGTATCTGCCATTTCATTAACTACCCAGTCACCATTAGGCATGAATAATGCTTTTCCATCAATGACAGCCTGCTGGTTCATTGTGAAACCATCTTTCGCATTCGCATTTGAGACTGTATCAGAATATAAATAATCAGGGCTTACTAATTTAGTTAAAATATCGATAGTTTGTTTAGCACCATCTGTATTCCAAGCATCCTTATCATAATTTAATACGTTAGATAATAATTCTTCTCCACCAGTTTCTTTCAACAATGCATTTAATGTGTTGTCAAAATAACCATTTGTTGGATAAGTAAATAATGCGATACCATCTTTCTTAGCTTGATCACCTAAAGCCCAGAATTCTTCCCAAGTTGTTGGAAGTTCATATTTCTTTCCTTCTCCAACCAATTCAGTATTATAGAAGAATCCAGCTGGAGTTGTCTTAAGTGGCATCAAATAAGATTTTCCATCACCATAATATTGTACGATACTACTATTTGCGTAGTTTTCATCCATACCAACTTCTTCAACTACATCTGAAATATCCAATACTTCATGAGTATTTAATTGAGTTTCAGTATATCCAGAAGGCTGACCTAAGTTATAGTAAACAACATCAGAATATTCACCCTTCGCATTTTCTTTATTCAATACATCTGGCAATTCTTTTTCAAAACGCAATTGAACGTCTACATCCGGATTTGCCTTTTCGAAAGCCTTAGCCAATTTTGTGAATACTTCTTCACCATTACCACCAGAGAAAGAATCAAATTTTAATACTCGCTTATCTCCAGAATCAGAATTTTCAGCTGGTTTGCTAGAACATCCTGCTAACATAGATGCTGCCATCGCAAATGATAACCCAGCAGTTATAACTTTTTTCATACTTTACCTCCTCATAAATTCGTATGAACCTCTTTTGACAAGTCTAGTATAGCCTATTTGAAAGCGCTTTATCATAAAAATATAGCTCTATATTTTAGATATATTGCGATTTAGTAAATTTGGCAACAAAATTGATAAACAAAAGAAAACAATATATAATAATACAAAAAGAGGTGTTTTTATGAGTACACAACGCTTTCAAATCGATCAAGTCGACTTCAATAAAGCCCAACCAAAACTACTATATATAACTGAATCCAAGTTCGATCACGAATGGAATTCCACCCTACATACCCATTTATATACAGAAATATTCTATGTGACAAAAGGCCATGGACTTCTAAGTTTAGACAACAAAAACTATCCCGTAAAAGAAGACGATCTCGTTATTGTCAATCCATTGGTATCCCATACAGAGCGTGGTATTGAAAATGTCAACTTCGAATACATTGTTATGGGAATTGAAGGCGTCACCTTCTTTTCAAAAGAAGAGGACGAAGAACAGGGATGTAGTATTGCCAATTATTATGAATACAAACACGAAGTATTGTTTTATCTAAAAACCATTCTAATGGAAGTTAAGGCAAGAGATACTGAATATCAATCGTTATGCCAAAACCTATTAGAAGTATTACTGATCAACCTGATGCGTAGGGCCAACATTAGTTTAAAATCTTCACCCGTTAATAAAGCCAACAAAGACTGTGTCTATATTGAAAAATATATTGATGCTCACTTTAAAGAAGATATTACATTAGACACTTTAAGTGAACTTACTTTCTTAAATAAATATCACATTGTACATGCCTTTAAACAATATAAGGGAATCTCTCCCATTAACTATATGATTCAAAAGCGTATTCAAGAAGCTAAAGTTCTACTTTCTACAACCAATCTTCAAATCTCAGAAATATCCATCATCATAGGATTTACAAGCCAATCCTATTTTGCCCAAGCCTTCAAAAAAGCAACGGGCATTTCACCTATTCAATTTAGAAAAAATCATAGTGAACAATAGAAAAAGGAGCGACTGCTCCTTTATTTACATAATACAGCACGATATTTTTCAACCATGTCCTGATACTCTTCATCCGACAATGTTTTTTCGCCTGGATTCATAGCGAATACACCGCCCCATTCATATCCATCCTTATATTTAGGAACTAAATGGAAATGAAGATGATGACCCGTATCCCCATAAGCACCATAATTGACTTTATCTGGATTGAAGATTTCATGCATAGCACAAGCTACCCTATTGATATCCTCCATATAAGCAGCTCTTTCCTGGGCCGTCAATTCTGTAATTTCACTCACATGTTTCTTATGAGCCACAATCACACGACCCGGATGAGACTGTTCCTTAAACAAATACACTTTTGAACTTTCTAGTTCACAAATTTTAATTCCGAAAGCAGCTACTAACTCGCCTTCCATGCAATAAGCACAATTTTGATCTTTCATTTTTTTACCTACTCTTCCTGAAGGTATAATACCACAATTTGTAAGTACTTACATAGTAAATTTAAACTAATTATTTCAAGTATACATTCGATAACTAGTAGTTACGCATGAAAAATAAAATGGCTTAAATAAACAAAATCGGAAACTCTATTAAAGAATTTCCGATTTTTTTATGGGTTGAGAAGGCAATATTAATAGCATCGACAGATTAGCGTTTCTT
>OBKR01003344.1_pt1 | contig 10402 bp, 9 predicted proteins | sample 1518991 | NCBI WGS metagenome assembly OBKR01 (sample SAMEA2452117, study PRJEB22498) | human gut metagenome | biome: human feces; feature: human gut; material: feces | place: Australia | collected 2012
TTTTGTCGCTTTGCAAGCAAAATCCCACTAAACCCTATAGGTTGCGGATTTGAGGAATAATTATATTATGTCAGATGCAATTTTTTCCAATGGAAACCATATTTTGGTTGGTTTAGGCGGTACAGGAGGAAAGATTCTGAAAGCATTTAAAATGCGTATGTTTGAGGAATTTCCTACTCAGGAAGAGAGAGATAAATTGTCTGTATCTCTTTTATATGTTGACTCTACTGATGAAATGATGCCCAAAGATGGCAAAGCTCGTCCGGATTTTCGTGTAATGGGACAAGATGCTTCTTTTACTCAAAATGAGTTTCTTAATATCAAGGATGTAGATGTTGAGCACATACTGAACCATATAAACAATTATCCGTCAATAAGAGGTATTGTAGATAATGTGGAATCTGTTCGTAGTGCTATTGGATCTCTTGGCCAGGCTGCTGGACAGAAACGACGGGCAGGTCGTTTGCTATTCGCTGCAAATGCTGTCGGGTTTGTGAATAGTATACGTGATGCTTATGCTCGTTGTGAACATCGGTCTGGAGATTCTTCCAAACTGAATATTCATATTTTTGCTGGTCTTTGTGGTGGTACAGGTTCAGGTGCTATAGTGGATGTAATCATGCAAACGCGTAAGACCTTCCCTAATTCTTATATCAATGTTTATGCCATGATTCCAGAAATGAATCTTCCTAAGGCAGATATGGATCAAGGTAGATATTATCAAAACGGTTATGCGGCTGTTAATGAACTTAATGCCTTGCAAAGTGGTCGTTGGTATCCGCATGATGTAACAGGTAATGGTCCACTATGTCTTTATAATGATCGTATAAAGGGAGTCGCAAATGGTATAACTATATACAGTAATGTAAATGAGAATGGATTAACCGTTAACTCTTTGACTGAATTACCAAAGGTCGTGAGTGATTATATCTTTGCTCGCATTTTTTTGATTAATGAAGAAGATGAAATAAATTTAGATATCATTCGTGCGTATAATTTTGAGAACATGGATGATTTTGCTTTGGAATATGACGAGAGTGCAAATCCAGATTCTAAAGGACATATTCCAGTAGCTCGCACTAAAAAGGTTTGCTCTTTTGGAATAAAGCGCGTTATATATCCTGAACTGAGGGTCCTGAAGCATATTACTTATACGGTCGGTGAAAGCATCCTTTATCAATTCAAGTATAATAACTGGCGAGAAAACCAAGGCTTTGTTAACGAAGAACGGAATAAGGATTATCGTGCGGAATACTTGAATAAAGATAATTTAACAAAATGGAAACTTGACGAACCTCATTTGACATTGGAGGAGAAAATATTAGAAACTGATACGGATTACCCTAAGTTTAACGATTATTGGCATGACAAAGCCATGCTTTATGCAGGGGAAGCTAAAAAGGCAGACTGTCCTTTGAATGAACTGGACAATATTATGAACGAATCTTATGAAAGATTTTTCCGTGAAGATGGTGTCGTGGCTTACTTTAGAGGAAAGGAACGAGCTATCCCCGAAATGGCTAAAGAAGTTCGTCGTATAATAGAAAAAGGCTTGTTTGACAAATGGCACTTGGGTGATGTGTCTATCGTAGAACTTCAGAAAGTCTCTAAGCTGTTGTTAGAGAAAATAGCTGAAATACGCAAAGAACTTGACGACCGTCTCAAAAAAGAAAACGAGAACTATAAAGAATGTGATGAAGCACGTGCAGATAATGTTCAAGAGTGGAGTCGTTTAGGTATCTTGCAACGTATGGTAGGTGCCGGTGCACGCCGTTATGGTGACCACCAGAATATCCTGATAGACTATTATACATCAAAGACTATGTGTGTTGCTATTGATTTTGCAAAGAAATTGGCAGCGAAAATATTTGTTGAACTGGGTAAAATGGACGCGGATATTTCCATGTTTGGTCAGAAAATCAATGAAGCCATAGAGGAAACAGAACGTCTTGTCGCTGCCCAACGTAAGATAAATAAAGGTCTTGAGGATATGAAAGGAGCCATCGTAGAAGTGAGCGAAGAAGAAACGATGAAAGAGTTCGAAGTAGATGTTAAAATAGATAAGGTGGATATGCCTAATATAGCCCGCCAATTGCGTGACACTATTTTACCGCAAAGCGACTTTGTAAATTTTGGAATTTTAGCCAATAATATTTCTGTTGATGAAATAAAGGATGCTTTTGATGTGAAGCTCTCTCAGATAGTGAAAACAAAGCACGATGAAAAGGCGGATTCCGATAACAAGGTTTTGGGGTTGAATATACTTACTCAACTTCGTCAGAAATTAAAAACAGATGATGATATCAAGGCTTTTGCTGCTAAAATTGTTGCCCAAAGCGGCGTGTATCTTATTCTGAATAATGACCAGATACAATTGCATTTACGTAACAACGAAGGCAATCTGAGTCCTACTAATCCTGCCAGCATCAACAAAAAGACAATTTTGGTTTCCATTCCTTCACCTGACGACAATACATTGTTAAAAGGTTTTGCAGACAAACTTGAAACCGCATTTAAAAATTCATTTAATCAAAGTACTGCTCGCACCACAATTGTGGTGAACCGTAAAAGTGTGCGTAAGGATGAACTGTCTATCATAACAGTTTCATATTGTTTCCCGATGCGTGCAGTTGATTGGATGAAGCCATATAAGCAGCGTTATGAAAGTTTTCTGAATACAGGTAATAGCGTGACAGATGAGGGAAATGCTATACTCTTGCATAGCGAAGGACTTGGACAGCAATTCCCATCACTCTTTGCATCAGAAAATGCAGAAGAAATAGCGGCAAAAGCAGCAAAAGATACTCAGGCAACAATAGCTCAGTCCGCTTCAATACAGCAGTCCGGTTCTACACAACCTCATTCAAGCTGTGGAATGACTACACCTCCATTACCTCCCGGTGTGCCAGTTATGCCTCCTGCTCCACCTGTTGAACCTGACATCAAAGTGATGTTGTATGTTGGAGGACAGCAGTACGGTCCGTTCAATAGGGAAATGTGTGTCCAAATGGTGAAGACTGGACAACTTACAGCCCAAACGCTGGTATGGATGGAGGGGATGCCGGCATGGATGCCGGCTGGTCAGGTTTCTGTATTGAGCAGTCTATTTGCTCCTGTAATACCTCCCATGCCCCCAGTGAACGGTGGTATGCCTCCTATACCTCCTGTAATGTAATAATTTAATGTTAATATAGTTAACGATTCAAAACATAAATCAGATATGGCAACTAATAATAAGTATAAAATTGTGAGATATGGATTGTGTATGAATGACAACTGTCCCAAGTCTAAGGCTAAAGAAAGGCAACAGATAAGTGGACGCGAAGAATTTGTTTGTAAGGAATGTGGTAAGCCTCTGTTCGAATGCCCTCCTCCAAGAAGTTGGTGGAATAAGAACGGAAAGACTTTGTTAGGACTGTTGGCAGCGGCTGCTATACTGGGCACAGGTTGTTTCTTTTTCATGTCTCCTAAGAACAATAATAATGCTGAATTAGCTTCCCCATCTGTTCCAGTGGTGATTGAAGAACCCCCTGTAGAATCAGAATCGGAAGTAAAGGAACAAGTTGTTGAACCAACGCTTGAAAAGGAAGAAACAAAACCTGACAAAGAAACTATTATATCTGTCAGGAATAGCCTTGATTTGGGGTACGCCACATATAAGGGACGAATAAAAAACGGTTTGCCTCATGATGAGAATGGACGTATGACTTTCAAGGAAAAGCATCTTATTGACAAACGGGATTCTCAGAAACGTATGGCAGAGCCGGGTGATTATATTATTGGAGAATATGTGAACGGTAAACTTGTGCAAGGAGTTTGGTATAATGAGAAAAACATCGTGAAAGGCAGTATTATCATTGGTTTATAGCATCAGAAATGAGATATTTTGTTTATATATTCTTATTCATGTATGGATTTTGCGATCTGTATGCTCAGAATGCAAAATTCCAGACTGATTTGTTGGAATCGCTTGCAGAGAAGATACAATTCTTGCCGAAACTCGGACAAAAAAATATGAGTATAGAAGCTGGTGTTCTCCATAATCAGCCTTTATATGCAAATATTAATGATAAAGGGACTATAACACACATTGGCTTTCGTCTCTTTTCGGATGAATTGAAAACTGAAAGCAAAGACGTTTTGGAATTCATTGAACGTTATTTTTTGGAATTAAGCCTTATTCTTGACGATAACCAGCGTTGCCGGAAGATGCAAGATGACAAGTTCATCTTTTTATTAGGGAATTATAAGGAATGGGGTTCCTTGATAGAAGGGGCTGATTTTAAGTTATCAAAGGTTGATGACAAATATTATGAGGCTACGTGGCGCAAGAATGGGGTAGATAGATTGTCTGTCGCTTTTCCCATATGGTGCGAATTACTAACAGGCATGCCTTTGAATGAAATCCAGAAAACACTTTATCAGTCTATCAAGGAATATCCAGATTCACTTCAGTTAGTCGAAAACTTTACAGATATGATTAGGTTGAACGACAGTGTATATGTGACAAATCCTACCAAGCATTACGAACTTGCTGAATTGATTGATTCCCGTTATTATTTTAAAAACGATGAGATGTTTTATGCTGTGTACGATGAATCCCATCTTGATTACTCCATTGCCAATCTGTTTCATATCCCTAGCCTCGGATATGGGCGAGAACTCCAAATAAAGCAGTCTCTCTACGGTTTTAAGTCCATAACCTTTACAGTCAGTGTGTCAAAATGGGTCAGCTATTGCTTAAATGAAGATATGAATGTATATTTTGCCATTGAAAATGAAACGGCTGAAAATGTTAAAGCTGTAGTATTGGCAGAAAATAAGAATATGGGCTACAATCATTTGCTATCAGTAACGGTACCAAAAGATATTATCAGCAATCCTGCTGTAAGGTTAACTGCCACATTAAATGCGTTCATACCCACACATAATATACGGAGTTTATATCAAGAGTATAAAAATAAAAGGAAATAACGATGAAGTTAAAATCACAGATAGGTGTATTTGTATTCTGTCTGAGCATTTCGCTTTCTGTTTTGGGGCAAGGAAAGAACTTGACAGTAAACCAAATCAATGAGATTAAGAAGTCCGGTAATTATGTCTATGCAGAAGCTACAATGCCGGAACAAAAACAAGCAAAGAACGGTGCAATGACTTTGTTGCAGGCTGCAATTGAAAATTGGTTAAAGGCATCAGATCTGTCCCAAAGAGTCTCTGACACTTCGCTGTTTGACTACATAAAAGAAATCAATGCAAAGAGGGGTAATCAGCACCGCGTATTTGTGTACATAAACAAGTCTGATTTAGTCAGACAGAAAGAAGAAAGAACAACGCCTGTTCTGGTTAAAGGAAATGATAAGCCTGTTGCCACTAAAGTGCAAGTGATTGATTTGACGGAATGTACAGAGACAGAAGCGAATATAAGCATGTATAAAGATTCACAGCCTTATAAGTTAAATGATGTAGAAGAAGAAATGGTCCTTATTAAAAGATTTGATGAGATAAAGCCTTTTGTAGAGAACTTGAAAGCTAAAGACCGCCTGAATCGTTACGGTAAATATGCGACATTACCAAAAACCGGTAAATTTCATATGTTCATATATTCACAAACTGGCGATGTAGTGGCTTGTTTGCTGAAAACAGATAATGGATATTATAATCTAAGGGAACTAACTCCTGACAATATTGATAATTATAAAAAATGTGGTTCTATATGGTTGGAAATAATAAAATAATGATATTGATGAAGAAAATACTTTCTATATTTTTTCTGTTGGCAATGTGCAGACTCGTCTATGCAGAAAATACAGTGAATGTTGTTATATCAGATGGCTTGGATAATCAAATTTTGAAGGATAAAATTGAGAAAAAAATGTCCTTACTTTTGTCTGAAATTAATGAAGCACAAGCATCACAACGTAATCTGAATTTTGAAAAGCTGGCTCTTTCGCCTTCTGTAACACGTTCTTTGTCTATGTTGTGGGAAAACACTCCTTTCATGTGCTCAGAATCTGAAATCGTGGAGCGATGTTTGGAAACAGGTTCGGGATACCAGATAAGGAACATTCCGTTGGAAATGAAGCCTCGTGGAGATAGACCGTACAATGACAATGAGTATCAGGAAGCGGTTGTAAGTTTTAACAAGAATGGTGATTTAGAGAGTTTCTATTTATCCATCAGCATGAATCTGTACTTGAAAGTAATCAAAAGCAACCTTGAACTGACAGACTTGCGACGTCGTCAATTGATACTTGACTATGTTGAGCAGTTCCGTACGGCTTACAACCAAAAGGATTTGGATTTTTTGGAGCAGGTCTTTAGTGACGATGCACTTATTATTACTGGAAAAGTCGTGAAGAGAGCTCCGATGGATGGCATCAAAATGCCGGACAAGATTACTTATAAAAAACAGGATAAGCAACAGTATTTAGGAAATCTGAAACGTGTATTCGCAACTAATCAGACAATCAAGGTTACTTTTGACGAAATTGAAGTTATGCGACATCCTGTAAACGTGGATTTCTACGGAGTTACTTTGCATCAAGGGTATTCTTCTGACAATTATCATGATGATGGTTTTCTTTTTCTTCTATGGGACTTTTCAAATGAAAAACATCCACAAATACATGTGCGTACATGGCAACCTGACAGATTAAACAACCAGCGTTTGCCGAAAGAAGAAATATTTACGTTGAGCGATTTTGATATTTAGTTACATGTAAGATAATGAATTTATGAGAATTTTCATTTTTATTCTATTTGCTTTGATGTCTGTTCTAAAATCTAAAGGACAGGAGGTGATTATTAAAAATTTCGAAGAGAAGATTTCTGATCTTCAGGCTAGGACAAATCCTCGTACTGATCGTAATGGTAATCCTTGTGCTTTGGTGAAAGTCGTACTCCCTGTTCTGGAAGGGGCTACTTTTGAAGGATGGGTAATTGAGACGAAACATATTACAGGAGAGTATCATGTGTATGTTCCTGAAGGAACAAAGAAAATAAAACTTAGGCATCCTAGTATTTTGCCTACTGATATTGTTTTCCCTTTTCCGCTCGTAGGAAAACATACTTATCAGGTTACAGCATTGTTACCTCAGAAAACTAGTAGTCAAACAGTTGCCCATATTGTGACAAATGTAAAAAACGCTCAGATTGTAATTGGAGGTAATACATATGAAACAGAAACTGGCGAATTCAATATTCCTTTAGAAAAGGGTACACATAATTATATGTTGAAAACGGATATTGATGGATTTAATGAACAGGCTGGTAGTTTTTTTATTAAAGGAGATGATGTAATAGAAAACATTGAGCCCATTTACTTGCCAACAAACGAGAAACGTTTTCTTACTCTCCGTTATGAAAAGAATACTAAGCTTAAAATAGATGGTAAAGAAGTAAAAAAACTCAAGGATGATATGATTCAGCTTACAGCAGGTTTGCATAAAATAGAAGCATGTATCGGTGATGGGGATACATGGTGTAAAAGTGAAATTGTTGATTTGACATATCAAGACCAAACTTTTGACATGTCATTAAGAGGTAGCCTTTGTATTGTTTATCCAACAAATGCTGAGTTCAAAATAATTCCAGAAAAAGGTGCTTTGAAACCTTCAAAGACGAAGGTTAAGACAGGAGAGAAAGTGTTTTTGTTAGGTGATTATAAAATAGAGGTAAAAAAGAATAATTATTCAAAATCCATGTCGTCTATTTCTATTGGAGTAGATGATGTTGTAGATAATTATAGAATAGAAGTCTATAGTAAGGGGGATGATTACTATTATGGTTCAAATGGTCGTCAGAAAGACTATAAAAAAGCTTACAAGGAGTATAAAAAGTTAGCTGATAAAGGCGACGATATTGCACAATTCAGGTTAGCTTGTTTATTATTAGATAATTCTAGTAATATATATAATGAAACAGGTGCTATGGTAAATCTTAAAAAGTCTGCGGCTCAGAATAATCCTGACGCTATCATGTTGTTGGCAAAATTGTCTAACAATCTTAATGAATCTTTCGAATATTATTTAAAGGCGGCAGATCTTGGTAATTCTTTAGCCCAATGTATTGTTGCAGATATGTATTTAAATGGTATTGGAACATCTGCTAATTATAAAGAAGCTTTAACTAGATTTCTTATAGCGGCAGAAGATCATCAAGAAAATGCTCTTCGTAGTATTGGCGACATCTATTATTATGGTATGGGTGTACCACGCAATATAGAACTAGCACGGAAGTATTATTCTCAAGCAGCTTTTGAGGGTGATATGTTGGCATTGGAAAGTGAAGCTAATATGAACTATGAGAATGGGAAACATGACGAAGCTGTTCAGGTGCTTCTTTCTTTGGAAAAGCCTTCCGATCGTTCTTTGATGAATTTAGGAAACTATTATTATAATAAAAAAGAATATTCTGCAGCTGTGAATTACTTTGAACGCGTGAATAACCTAGATAAGGAATATGGTAAGACTCTTGCAGATTTAGCTGATAAAATGTATGAAGATGATAAGATTAAGGCTATCTCTTTTTACGAAAGGTCCGCAGAACTTGGCTTTGAATATGTTACCTCATTCAGAAGAATTGGGAATTATTATCTAAAGAAAGATAAGAATAAGGCCTATGATTTTTTAGAGAAGGCTGTTGAACTTAATGATCCTGAAGGAACCTGTTTTATGGGTTATTATTACGAACAAGAATTGAACTATTTTAAAGCTGTTGAATATTATAAGAGAGCCATAAATTTAGGATATAAGAAAGCCTATGCCTATATTGGAACATTATATAAAAATGGAAATGGCGTAGAAAAAAACGAAGAAAAAGCTATTGAGTATTGGAAAATTGCAGCTACATATAATTCGAAGGTTGCAATAAAAAATTTAATTAAATATTATAAATACAAACATAATCAGGAAGAAATCAACAAATGGATCAAAAGACTAAACTGAAAGTATATGTAAGCGGATTGAGTTTGTTCTTGTTTTTTATAGGTGGAATGATTTATCTTATGTTCCGTAGTGAGTCATTGGTCATGTTCCATTGGTTTGAAGCACTTCATGTGAAAGAATATGTTGTCTCTTTACATATGTCTTATATTCTGCCACAGTGGATAGTTTATTCTTTGCCAGATGGACTATGGCTTTGCTCTTATGTACTTATTGTTTCGGTAATATGGGATTTTGAATTGAGACAAGGTTATCCTTACATTTTTTCTCTACCGTTGGTTGCCATAGTTTCTGAACTAGCTCAAGCTATTGGTTGGATGAGAGGTACATTTGATTGGTTAGATTTGTTATGTTACGTTTTAGGATTATTATTAGGTTGTATAATTGTTAAATATTTAAATTTTAAATGTAATGAAAAGAAAAGAAAATGCTATTAAAATTGTATTATCTGTGTTATGCTTAAGTTTTTATTTGTTTATGGCAACAGGTAGTGATGAGTCGTCATCAGACTCTAATAGTTATGAAGAGCCAACTTATGAAGAGTCTACTCCTATCCATTTAAATGAGAATGAACCAGTTTTTTCTAATGATGAGATAGAAGAAGAACAAGATACTATCTTAATGAAAGATACTTATGACAACGATGATATTCTTGAAGAATAAAATTAGAAGATAGACCATTGCTCGTTATTAATAAAGTTTACATCGATGGCAGAGTTTTTTGTTAATGCAATCGCAGTATATGATATAGTTACTTTCTTTAATGACAGCAAAATGAAAATAAAAAAAGAACATTTTTCAACAGCAGCTTTTGTCAGCGGATTAGTTATATGCTCACCATTTATCGGTATATATTATGGGATAAAATGGATACATAATCAAACTCCCAAACAAAATAGAAAAAGAGAAGAAAAAGAAGCTGCAGAAAAGGCTGAACAGAATAATGTAAATATGGAAATCAGAGAGCTGGAAAAACAGCTAGGTCTTATCGGAAGAGAATATTCTGTCTGTTATTATGACCCTTATTATTATGATAATGATAACGAAAATTGCAGTAGAAAAAGCTATTTGGCTATTCTAAAAATGAAAGTAGCACAAAACTATCAAAGTCCGGACATTATACTGGCCACAAAGGAATATAAAAATGACATGTACATAAAGTATTCAGATCTGTGTCAGGTATTAGTTTTAGCCAATAAAAACATCTACAATCCTCCTGTCAATAATGATAAAGAAAAAACTATATTACAGCTTTCAATAAATGCTGATGAGTATTTTAGACAGTTTTATCGTACGATACATTCAATAAATGGTTTAGACGGACGGTTATGTACTCATTCCGAATGTGGAAAATACGAAGACTATTTTATTGTTCATATACCCGGAGAATTTAAATATCATGAGGTGGCGAAAACGGAGCATACCCACCCACTTAGAACGGCATAATCCACCCACAATTA
>OBKR01003353.1_pt1 | contig 10375 bp, 8 predicted proteins | sample 1518991 | NCBI WGS metagenome assembly OBKR01 (sample SAMEA2452117, study PRJEB22498) | human gut metagenome | biome: human feces; feature: human gut; material: feces | place: Australia | collected 2012
CGAAGGCGCGGGTCGGCATCTCGTTCATCAGTATGGAGAGCGAGCTACCACTGGGCATGGCTGGGGTAACACCCACGATGCGGTCGTTTTGGCGCGCCAGTTCCAGCAGCGTCTCGCCAAACACATCCTGAAACTTTGGTGGCTGCGGTTCGGCGGATTCACTCTTCAGCCGCTTGCCTGTCTCGGGATCAAACTTGCCTGGAGCATGCCAGATCGTCGCGCTCTCCTCGGCAGGCTTATAGCCTTTGCCCTTCTTGGTGTGAAGATGGAGGAGCTTCGGTCCCTTCATATCCTTGATCTGTCGGAGGATACGCACCAATTCCGTTACGTCGTTGCCGTCGTAAGGACCAAAATAGCGGATGTTCATCCCCTCAAACATATTCTGCTGATGGGCCAACGCACTCTTCAGGGCATTGTTCAGTCGGATAATGCCTTTCCTCCGGTCGTCGTTCAGGTAGCCACGCTCGTGCAGCCACTGGCTGGCTTTGAAGCGGAGACGGTTGTAGGTCTCGTTCGTGTCCAGATTGAGCAGGTATTTCTCCATACCGCCCACAGACCGGTCGATACTCATGTCGTTGTCGTTGAGGATAATGAGCAGGTCGTTGGGCTGGCTGGAGACATTGTTGAGTCCCTCAAAGGCCAGTCCGCCACTCATCGCACCATCTCCAATGATAGCCACAGCATGGCGGTTTTCCGTCTTTTTGCCGCCGAGCTTCGCCGCCACGGCCATTCCCAACGCCGCCGAGATGGAGTTGGAAGCATGGCCGCAGGTGAACGTGTCGTACTCGCTCTCCAAAGGAGACGGGAACGGACGAAGTCCGCCCAACTTCCGATTGAGCTTAAACTGCTCACGGCGTCCGGTCAGGATCTTGTGGCCGTAGGCCTGATGACCTACGTCCCAGACGATCCGGTCGTCGGGAGTATTGAACACGTAATGTACGGCCACGGTGATTTCCACGACACCGAGGCTCGAAGCCAAGTGACCGGGGTTGACCGCCACCTCTTCTATAATGTTTCTGCGAAGCTCACGACACACCTCTGGCAGGTCCTTCACCTCCAGTTTGCGCAAGTCGCTTGGATAATCTATTTGGTCAAGCAGTATCCGATGGTTTTCTTCCGCCATTTCTTTTCCCACTTATAAATTTTTGCAAAGTTACGAATAAGCGAGCGCAAAGCCAAAGGAAAAGGGAAGAATTTCCCTTTTACGAGGGCTTGGCCGAGCGAAAGTAACTTATTTAGAGTTACGAATAAGCGAGCGCAAAGCCAAAGGAAAAGGAAAGAATTTCCCTTTGACGATGGCTTGGCCGAGCGAAAGTAACTTATTTAGAGTTACGAAAGTAACTTATCTGGGGTTGCGGAAATAACTTATTTAGAGTAGCGGAAATAACTTTTCAGAACGGCCGCTATCAACTTTTGTAGCCTAACATTTGGTGGATTCGATGGAAAATCGTATTTTAGCGGCTGAAAACCAAAAGCGACAAGAAACATGACGATAATAGGAGAAAACTACATACGGTTCGACTGGGCGATGAAACGCCTGCTACGCAACAAGGCCAATCATGCGGTGTTGGAAGGATTTCTGTCCTCATTGATAGGAAAGAAGTTTAAGATACAACGGTTTCTTGAGTGCGAGAGCAACCAGGAGGACGAGACCGACAAATACAACCGAGTGGATATATTGGCAGAGAACGAGAACGGAGAACTCTGCATCATAGAGGTGCAGAACAACCGCGAGCTCACCTATTTCCACCGCATGCTCTACGGAGTGTCAAAGGCCATCACGGAATATATTGGGCTGGGAAGCCCCTACGACAAGGTGCGTAAAGTCTATTCCATCAACATCGTCTATTTCGAATTGGGCCAGGGCAAAGACTATGTGTATCACGGCAAGACAGAATTTAGGGGTGCGCATGAACCACATGACATCCTTAAACTCTCCGTCCGTCAGAACAAGAAGTTCTTCGGTATCGATGAGCGGAGCCTTATGAGCAGAAAAGAGGCGGGCGACCTGTTTCCGGAATACTACATACTGCGCGTGAACGACTTTGACAAAGTGGCCACTACCCCACTCGACGAGTGGATAGAATTTCTCAAAACAGGACAAATTAGCGACAAGGCCACGGCCGAAGGCCTCGCCGAGGCGCGCGAATGCCTACGGGTGGACTCGCTCTCCGACCAAGACAAGCGAGCGTACGTTCGACACATGGAGTCTATACGACACATGAAAAGCATTTTTGATACCAGCCACTACGAAGGCTACGAAGAGGGGATAGCGGAAGGAAGAGCAGAAGGAAGAGCCCAAGGAAGAGCAGAAGGAAGAGCAGAAGGAATAGCGGAAGGAAGAGCAGAAGGTGAATTGGAAAAGAGTTTGGAGATAGCACGCAACCTTCTTTCCCTTGGCATACCTGTCTCACAAGTGTTGAAAGCTACAGGGCTGACCCAGGAACAAATCAACAAGATATAAGAACAAGACGGCGGCACGTTGCTCACAAAGACACTCAAAAGGCTGGCAGGGGACCAATTCCCTTGCCAGCCTTTTGAGATGATAGCTGGGATAACAGCCTCTTTATACTATTACGCGCCAAGCACGGCAGCGGCGAAGGCTTTGCCATATTCGCGCCACTTGCGCTCAGCCTCCGTGTCGGGAGCCCAAAGCTGCTTGCCCGGTTCGGCGGCAATCTCGAAGCCCGCTTCCTCCAATCGCTGCTGGATGCGCTTCTCGCCACCGCCGCCCCAGCCAATGGAGCCAAAGGCCGCAGCCTTCTTGTTCTTACACTTCATACCGTGGATCATTTCCAGGAGTCCGGCAATGGCGTAGGTAATGCCCATATTGACCGTCGGGCTGCCCACCATAATGGCCTTGGAGCGGAACACCTCGACGAGAATGTCGTTCTTGTCGTCCTTGGCAGCGTTCATCAACACCACACGGACGGTCGGGTCGAAATCGCGGATGCCGTCGGCAATGGCCTGGGCCATGCGTCGCGTGCTCTGCCACATCGTATCATAGATGATGGTGATCTGATGCTCCTGATAGTTGGTTGACCACTGGAGATACTTTTCTACGATCTCGCCAATATGGTTGGTCCAGATGACTCCGTGGGACGGAGCGACCATCTTCAGAGGCAGGTTCATGCCTACTATTTCCTTCACCTTGCGGTTGACCATCGGGTTGTAGATATTGAGGATGTTGGCATAGTACTTCTCAGCCTCATCAAACAGGTCCTTCTGGTTCACCGTGTCGTCGTAAAGGCTCTCCGTAGCGTAGTGCTGTCCGAAGACGTCGTTGGAAAAGAGGATCTCCTCCTTGTCCGCATAGGTCACCATGGTGTCGGGCCAGTGGCACATCGGAGCCTCAACAAACGTGAGCGTGTTCTCGCCGATGCAGAGCGTGTCGCCCGTTTTCACGTTATGGAAGTTCCAGTCCTTATGATACAGTCCGCGCAAGATGCCCTCTGCCTTCTTCGTGCAATAGATCGGCGTATCAGGAATCTCGCGCATCAGCACGGGCAGTGCACCGCTATGGTCGCTCTCGCTGTGGTTCACCACGATGGCATCGATTGCATGGAGGTCGATATCTTCCTTGAGATGGGCCACAAACTCCTGGTCATAAGGATTCCATACCGTGTCGATGAGGACGGTCTTCTCGTCCCGGATCAAATAGGAATTGTAGCTTGTACCCTTGTGGGTAGAAAGCTCGTCGCCATGGAAGGTCTTCAGTTCCCAGTCAATCTTGCCTACCCATGTCACTTTGTCGGTTATTCTCTTTCCCATAATGATTTGCTATTGATTAGATGTTCGTTCGGGGGGCAAAGGTACAATTAAATATCGACAATCTATAGAAATTACAAACAAAAAGTCTTTAAAAGAAAAAATAGTGACAAAGCACGCTGCGTGACAAATGCTGGTCCTACGAGAATTGGCATTATTTTTGCAGCCAAAATTCCAGTCGAGATTGCTGTCGTAATTGCTGTCGATTTTCCAGTCGAAAATTGTAGTCGAGATTGTAGTCGAACAAGAAATAATCACAGAGCAAAAACTATCAGAGAGCAAATGAATATAGAAGAAGTAAGGAGCTATGCGCTTTCGCTGCCAGGCGTGACCGAAGACCAACCGTTTGGCGAGGACAATGTCACCTTCCGCGTGGAAGGCAAAATCTTCCTGTGCCTTTGGCTGGGTAGAGAGGGACAAGACTGGAAGGGCGGGCCACGCTTTGCCTGCAAATTGCCTCCCGATCGAAACGAGACGTTGCGCCTGCAGCATGAGGCGGTGACGCCAGCCTTCCATTGGAACAAGAAGCATTGGAGCGACGTATATTATGAGCAATTGGCCACACCGCTGGTAAGAGACTGGATCAGGGAGTCGCACGACCTGGTCGTCAGCAAACTGCCCAAAGTGCTCAGGGCGAAATATCTCTGAGAGACATACGGCCAAGTCGCTCACCACAGCAAACCACTTGCCACAGAAAGCTGCTTGACACAGAAAGCTGCTTGCTACAGAAAGCTGCTCGCCACAGAAAGAAAAGGCTGCGCTGGTCTTCTTTCGACACCACGCAGCCTTTGTTGCTTACTGATTACTGATCTTACAGAACCACTTTGTCAGTCCGTCATCATTTGTAGCGCATCCACTTGATGATCTCCTTCATGCTCGGCTTTTTGCCGTACATGAGGATGCCGACACGATAGATCTTGCCACCAGCCCAAACCATAAAGAAGGCCGTGGCGTAGAGCAAGACGACGCTCAGCAATTCCTGCCACAAGGGCACGCCAAAGGGGATGCGCACCATCATGACGATGGGAGAGGTCAGGGGAAACAGAGAGGTCCAGAAAGCCAGCGGACCATCGGTATTCTCGACACTATACATGGCGGCGTAAAGACCGAAGAGGGTGATCATCGTGACGGGAATGACAAACTGCGAACTGTCCTCCTGCTCGTTGATACTGGCTCCCGTGGCAGCGAAGAAACTCGCATAGAGGAGGTAGCCTCCTACAAACATGAGCAGGAACATGATGGCCAGTTCGGCCAAAGGCAAGTTGCCAAGCATAGAAAGCATCTCCTGCGCCTCGACATTGGGCTGGGCCTGAGCCGCCTGCATCACGGCAGGATTGGCAGCAGACATCGTGTCCATGGCGTTGATACCGAAATAGACGGACACGCCCGAGAGAATCACCACAAGCAGGATGGCCCAAATAGCCATTTGAAGGAGACCTACGAGCATCACGCCAATAATCTTTCCCATCATCAGTTCAAAAGGCTTGACACTGCTCACCATCAGTTCGACGATGCGGTTGGCCTTCTCCTCGATGACGCTCTGCATCACCTGGCCTCCATAGCCTACGACGAACATATAGATGAGGAACGTGAACAGGAATCCCACCACCATGGCTACGACACCGCTGGAGATGGTCTCGTCGCCCTGGTCGTTCCACTTCACGGTCTCCACCTTCGTACCTTTTTCCACCTCGCTGATGATCTTGTCGAGCTGGGCAATGCCCGAGGCTTTCAGCCGCTGCTGCCTCACCTGATCGTCCAGGGTCGTTTGGACGTAGGAGAGCAAGTTGACAGGCACCTCCTTCCTACTATAGATACAAACCTTCGCCTTGTTGTCGAGCAGTCCGCGGGGAATGCTCACCACGGCGTCGTAGGGAGATTCCTCGCTACGCATCTCGTTGTTGAGACTTGGCACCAGCGTGAAGTGGAAGGTCTCCGTCTCCTTCAGCGCCTTGAAGTATTGTCCCGAGGGATCGATGACGGCCACGTGCTGCTGCTCGTCGTTCTCGATCGACGAGAGCCAAAGCGGCACAAAGATGAGCGCGGCCATGATGAGTGGCGAGACGATGGTGAGCACGATGAAACTCTTCTTCTGAATGCGCTTGAGAAACTCGCGCTCGATGATAATCAATATTTTGTTCATGGTTGCGGGGGGGGTTAAAGATTGCTGACGGAATTGCCATTTTCTTCCTTTGGCGACTGCCGATGATTCACTGTCTGCTCGCCGTCTTCCTTTGGCGACTGCTGACGGTTTTCTATCTGCTCATCGGCCCACTGCGCGTCTTTGCCGATCAGCTGGAGGAAGATGTCGTTCATCGACGGGATCTGTTCGGCAAAAGCGCGCACCTCCACCTTGCCGGCGAGATAGCCGATCAGTTGGTTGCCCGTGGCGTCGCCGTGAGCCTTGAGCAAGTAGGAGTGGATACCTGCGCGCTCCTCCTGGCGAACTATGTCAAAGGGGCTGTCAGGCTCCACAGAGAGCATGTCGGGCGTCTGAAGCTCATAGAGGCCCGTGCGGTGGGCCTCCTTGATCTGCCTCATGTCGCCCTTGAGCACCACCTCGGAGTGGTTGATGAGCGCGATGTCGTCGCTGATCTCCTCCACGCTGGCCATGTTGTGGGTCGAGAAGATAATGGTGTGTCCCTTCTCCTTGAGTTGAAGAATCTCCTGCTTGAGTTGCTCGGCGTTGACCGGGTCGAAGCCCGAGAACGGCTCGTCGAAGATGAGCAGGTCGGGCTCGTGGAGGACGGTGATGATAAACTGCACCTTCTGCGCCATTCCCTTGGACAATTCTTCGAGTTTGCGGTTCCACCAGGGCATGATGCCAAACTTCCGAAACCACTCCTTGAGGCGGGTCTCGGCCTCGCGCCTTGTGAGCCCTTTGAGTCGGGCCAAATAGACCGCCTGCTCGCCCACCTTCATCTTTCGATAGAGTCCGCGCTCCTCGGGCAGATAGCCGATGCGGGCCACGTCGGCGGGCTGCATCTGCCGTCCGTCGAAGATCACCTCGCCACTGTCGGGAGCAGTGATGCGGTTGAGGATACGGATCAAGGTGGTCTTGCCCGCACCGTTAGGGCCAAGGAGTCCGAAGACGCGGCCACGACGCATGGTCAGCGAGACATCGCTCAGCGCGACGTGACGGTCGAACGCCTTGGTGACATTTCTCACTTCAATAAAATTCTCCATCTGCGTTGTTTAAGAGTAAAAAAGAAATCCCCAAGCGCATGATCTTCCTTCTTGTATCCTATATAGTCTTTGTTGCGTCCTATATAGCCCTTCTCCATATCCTATATAGTCCTTTCTACAGTCCTATATAGAATGAGACAAGCGGGAGTCCACCATGCGATTGGGGATGAAAGATTGTCAAATATTAAGCTTCAAAGTTCTTCAAGTAGTCGGCTTGGAAGGCCTGGATATAGGCGGCCTTGCCCATCACCTCCTCCTCGGCCATGCGCACAAAGACGTTGGCACTCTTCTCAAACAACTCCGGCGCACGCGTCGCGTCGTCGAGGATGAGCAGGGAAGCGACGATATCGGCAGTCATGTCGTAGAGACGACGGCCCAGGAAATCGTGCTCGTCCTGGTTGGCGCCCGCCTTGACCTTGTCGAGGCAAGCCTCGTAGGTAGCCACGAGTTTGGCCACGCGCTCCTGCAGCGGCTTGAGGCTCTCGGAGACCTCACCCTGCAGCATCTCCTTCATGATGTTGAGGTAGGTGCCATTGGTGATGTAGCGGATGGCAGCCACTACCTGCAACTGGGTCGTACCCTCATAGATAGAGAAGATACGCGCGTCGCGGAAGAGGCGCTGCGACTTATACTCCATGATGAAGCCCGAACCTCCGTGGATGGAGATGGCGTCGTAAGCATTCTGGTTGGCCCACTCGGAGTTGGTGCCCTTGGCCAGCGGCGTGAAAGCATCAGCCAGTCGGTTCCACTTCTTCAGTTCCTGACGCTCCTCGGGCGTCAGCTTGCGGTCGCGGCCGATATCCTCCAGTGCCTTGTAGAGATCGACGTAGCGTGCCGTCTGATAGAGCAGGGAGCGACCCGCGTCGAGCTTGGCCTTCATGCGCGAGAGCATGTCATAGACGGCGGGGAAGCTGATGATCTTCTTGCCAAACTGCATGCGCTCCTTGGCGTAGGAGAGACCCTCGTTGTAAGCCTCCTGCTCCACGCCGACGCTCTGTGCTGCAATGCCCAGGCGCGCACCATTCATCAAGGCCATCACATACTTGATGAGACCCATGCGTGTGCTGCCACAGAGCTCTGCCTTGGCGTTCTTGAAGACCAGCTCGCAGGTGGGCGAACCGTGGATACCGAGTTTGTGCTCGATGTGGCGCACCGTGACGCCGCCACTCTGCTTGTCGTAGATAAACATCGAGAGGCCGCGTCCGTCGTGTGTGCCCTCCTCAGAGCGGGCAAGCACCAGGTGGATATCAGAGTCGCCATTGGTGATGAATCGCTTCACACCGTTCAGACGCCACGTGCCGTCCTCGTCCTGTGTGGCCTTGAGCATGACGCGCTGCAGATCGCTACCAGCGTCGGGCTCCGTGAGGTCCATGGACATCGAGGCACCCTCGCAGACGCGGGGGATGTACTTCTGTCGCTGCTCCTCCGATCCAAACTCATAGAGCGTGTCGATGCAGCTCTGCAGGCTCCAAATGTTCTGGAAACCCGCATCGGCCGCCGAGATGACCTCGGAGAGCATGGAGAAGACCACGTTGGGGAGGTTCAGGCCACCGTACTTACGCGGCATGGAGACACCCCACAGGCCCGCCTTGCAGGTAGCGTCGATATTCTCGACCGTCTTGCTCGCATAGACCATGCGTCCATCGACGAGGTGCGGACCTTCCAAATCGACCGACTCACTGTTCGGCTCGATGATGTTGGCGGCCACGTCGCCCGTAATGTCCAACACGCGCTTATAGTTCTCTATCGCATCTTCGTAGCAGACGGGAGCGTCGGCAAACTGATCCTTGTCAGCATAGCCCTTCTCCTTCAGCTCCACGATGCGCTTCATCAACGGGTGATCGAGGTGGAACTCAATCTCCGGATGGTCGGTATAGTAATTTGCCATAATATGAATTCCCTGCCGCCCGGCCCTTAGGAGCCCGGCATGAGGGTCTTTTTTTACTTAGTATTTTCCTTATAATATTTAATCAGCTTGGGAACCACCTCCTCTACGCTGCCCGTGATCACATAGTCGGCAATGCGGTTGATGGGCGCCTCGGGGTCGGTGTTGACCGAGATGATGATGCCCGAGTCCTGCATACCAGCGATATGCTGGATCTGTCCCGAGATGCCACAGGCGATATAGACCTTCGGGTGGACCGTGATGCCGGTCTGACCGATCTGACGATCGCTATCGACCCATCCTGCGTCCACGGCCGCGCGGCTTGCGCCGACCTCTCCATGCAGGAGGTTGGCCAACTCAAAGAGCAGGTCGAAGTTTTCCTTTGATCCCACGCCGTAGCCACCAGCCACGACGATCGGCGCGCCCTTGAGGTTGTGCTTGGCCTCCTCGACGTGGCGGTCGAGCACCTTGACGACATAGTCCTCTGCCGGCACATACTTGGCCACCTTAGGATAGACCACCTCGCCCTTGGCCTTGCCCTCATAGAGCGCCTTCTGCATCACGCCCGGACGCACCGTGGCCATCTGCGGGCGGTGCTCAGGATTGACGATCGTGGCGACGATGTTGCCACCGAAGGCGGGACGAATCTGATAGAGGAGTCCATCATAGTGCTTTCCGGCCTTGCGGTCGTCGAAGTCGCCGATCTCCAGTTCGGTACAGTCGGCGGTCAGTCCGCTCGTCAGCGACGACGACACGCGCGGTCCCAGGTCGCGTCCGATGACCGTGGCACCCATCAGCGCGATCTGCGGCTGCTCCTCCTTGAAGAGGTTGACCAGGATGTCGGTATGGGGAGCGGAGGTATAGGGGAAGAGACCCTCGCCGTCGAAGACAAACAGTTTGTCCACACCATACGGCAGGATCTGCTCCTCGACCTTTCCCTTGATGTCCTTTCCGGCTACGATGGCGTGGAGCTCCACGCCCTGCTGATTGGCCAGTTTGCGGCCCTTGGTGAGCAACTCCTGTGACACCTCGGCCACCTTCGTGCCCTCTATCTCGCAATAAACAAATACGTTATTCATCTTGTCGTTTGTCTTAGCCAATAATCTTTTCGTCCAACAATTCCCTTACGAGGCTCTCGATATCCTTGTCCTCGCCGGTCAGCGTCTTGCTCTCCTTGGCCTGGAAGACGATGTTCTTCACGGCCTTGACCTTGGTGGGCGATCCGCTGAGACCACACTGTGAGGGGTCGCCATCGACATCGGCCACGCTCCACTGGTGGAGCGTCAGGTAGGGGCGCTCCTCATAGAGTTTGCTCCAGGGCTCCTCGCCCGTGCGCTCCATGGGGCAGGTGGCATACTTGTACTTCATCACGAGCTTGGCGTTGCACGGGCGGCACGGTGCAGCCGATCCATTGACGGTGACGACGACGGGCAGCGGTGTCTCCACCGTCTCCACACCTCCGTCGATATGGCGGCGGATCGTGGCCTTGCCCTCCTCCACCTTGAGGATCTCCTCAGCATAGGTCACCTGGTTGAG
>OBKR01003354.1_pt1 | contig 10364 bp, 10 predicted proteins | sample 1518991 | NCBI WGS metagenome assembly OBKR01 (sample SAMEA2452117, study PRJEB22498) | human gut metagenome | biome: human feces; feature: human gut; material: feces | place: Australia | collected 2012
GGTAGAGAAACTCGTATAGCAGCATTTATCGCAGAGGGCTACAGCGAAGAGGATTATAATATTGCACAGGATATTGTTAATAATAGAACTTCTAATAATATTGATTATAGTGCACTTGCCGACAGAATAGAAGCAGGTGATTTCGGCAATGGTAGAGAAACTCGTATAGCAGCATTTATCGCAGAGGGCTACACCGAAGAAGACTATAATATTGCACAGGATATTGTTAATGAGAGGAGCGAAGAATAATGAAGCTAACATTAGAAGAATTTAAAGAGAAAGTTAATGATTATGACATTGACGAGGATATAAAAGTTACACTTTTAGAAGATTTGACCGATAGTTTCAGTGAGTTAGAAAGTGGCGACGATATAAAGTATAAAGAAAAGTATATAGAAATGAGGGAACGATATAAAAGACGTTTTCTAGACAGTGAAGAAATTGAAGATACTGAACTTACAGACAGAGATATTGATGATAATTCTGTGATTGTTGATGTAAAGGAGATATAATATGCCTATTAAAAAAGATAAATTAAAAATTAGTAACGATACTGAATTGCTTAGCTATATTATTAATTCTAATCCAGTCCTTTCAGCTGAATTAGAATTACCAATACAGGGGCAAAGTATAAAACCATATGGCAAGTTAATTAGTGATAATGAACGCTATCGTAATGCGTTTATAAATACTGTTAATTTAATCGGTTTGACAATGATTAAGCGTAATTACTGGGATAATCCGTGGGATTTCGCTGAAAGAGGTACCTTAACAAGAGGTCAGAGTGTAAGAGAGTTAATAAATGACCTATGCAATGTGTATGACTACAACGAAAATGTAGATAATAATACTAGATTTTTAGAAAATGCAGTACCAAATGTACTTAATTATATACATAGTGTTAATTATCAGAAATTTTATGAGGTGTCAACGTCTGATGAACAATTAGCTATGGCATTTGATACAGAGGGGGCACTCTTTGATTATGTAGAAAATTGTATTTCTATGTTGTACGAAAGTAAAACGTATGACGATTATATAATTAATAAGTATATGTTGTGTAGAAGAATTCTCGACGGCACTGTGCCAGCTTTCGAAATTGAAGATTATAGCACAAAAACGGCAAGAGAACGTGTAAGTTTTATGAAGAGCATTAGCAATAAAATGACGTTTAGAAGTCCTAATTTTAACCCCGCTGGTGTCCGCAGGGCAACAAATTTCAATGACCAGATTTTTTTATTAAATACTGAATTTGAGGCTGATATGAGTACAGAAGTACTTGCTACATCTTTCTTTAGAGATGACGCAGACCTAAAGGCTAGAGCTGTATTATGTGACGATTTTGGAAACCACGACAACGAAAGATTAAAACAGTTATTAGATAAAGATTATACTGCGTTTACCAGTGAAGAATTAACATCTTTAAAAAATATTCCTGCTGTGATAATATCAAGAGAATGGTTTATGAATTATAACTATTCTTTAGACGCTAACAGTGGCTATAAAATGACAGAGTTTTATAATCCTGTAACACTTCGAAATAACCACTTTTTACACACTTGGGGTATTAAGTCTACATCTCCATTTGAAAATTGCGCAGTTTTTACTGCTGGTGTCACAGTAGGTGTTACAAGTATAACCGTATCTCCGTCTACAATAACACTTGCAGCCGGCTTATCTAATAAGTTTAATGCAGTTGTCGAAACTACTGGATTTTGTAATAAGGCAGTAGTATGGTCTATTACAAAAGGCGGACAGAATGGCAAAGCTATTATTACGGCGGACGGAACTTTAAAAATAAGCGCTGACTATAACATAAGTGAGGGAGAAGTTCCACAAATAGAAATAATGGCAACCTCTGTGTATGACACTACTAAATCCGCAACGGCAACTGTTACAGTCGTTTAATTATAAGGGGGGTTTGCACCCCTCTTGATTAAAGGAGATATGATATGAACCGAAAAATAAAAAAATTAAATTCACAGCTAAATAACTTTAAGACACTAAATAGTATTAGACGACAGATGTATCTTATCGCTGAGAATAGAATACGATATTATGGTATTCCTAACACAGTCGATATAACATATGTTAATAAAATCTTATTAACTAATGGTTCTATAGCTTGTTTTATAGATGATGTTTTGGGGTTTTTAATGCTACCTTACACATTAGTTGGAAAATTGGATTGTTATAATAATCCTACAACTATACAGTGTTATAGCGCTAACGGATATGTATCTCGTATCTTGCGAAAAGATGAGTATGTCATATTATGGGATAACACCTCTAAGGTTAGTATTGCACCCGACATAGAAATACTCGCACAAAGAATGACTATAGCTTCTAGGACAATGGATATAAATATAGCACAGCAAAAAACTCCGCGTTTTTTTAAAACTTCCGCAGAAAACCAGCAAACTATTAGAAGCGTAATAAATGATGTAGATACATACGAAAACCTAGTGTTAACATATGACGATTTAGCAATTGACGATATTACAACAATTTTAGCACCATCGCCGTATGTTACAGATAAACTCTATGATTATTATGATAGATTATGGGCTGAATTCCTTAGGTTAATAGGTATGAATTCTATAACAAGTACAAAAAAAGAAAGATTATTGACAGATGAAATCCGTTATAGCCAAGGCGGTGCTCTACTTTCAAGAGAGAGTTATCTAGTTACTAGAGAATTATGGATTGACGAATTAAAAGCAAAATTTGATAATATACACATAACGTATGAGTATGCTGATTTAGAAAAGGAGTAATATATGTTATATAATTGCTGCATTGATTATTTTTCCTACATAGATGAACCACCAACTTTATATAGTTTAATGAAAAGTATGGCACCCGCGGATACTAATACAAATGATTTGTTGAAATTTGGAAGAAAATATTTTTTTAGTTTTGAGTATGATTTACAGCACCTCGATAAAGAAACTTTCGAAAAAATGATACTAAACCATTATTTAACAAGGAGAATTAACTTCCAAACCGCTGAATTATTTAAGATAATGTTAGAAAATAAATTATTAGAAGTGTTACCAAAATATAATTTGCTATTTAATAATATTTATTTTAATATTTTTGATAATGGTACAACAGAACGAGTGAACCAATTTAATGAACATTACGCTGATAATAGCGCCGAAAAAAATTTTACTAATGAAAATTTAAACTCTAGCGTTAAAGGAGAACAACAGACATTCGCAAATATGGAGAATAATATTATTAATAATGCAACTAATAATAGTAGCACTACAAATACCCGAAAATTTTCGGATACTCCACAAAATTTAATAAATGATATAACAGATGATAATTATCTAACAGAATATGAAACTACAAGTAACGAAAATACTAATACAGTTGGTGAAAATAATAACACAAAAACAAAGCAAAACGCGACTTTAAATAATAGTAATTTAACACTTTCTAATAATAGTAGAAATTATTCTAATAATAAAGATAGTTATTATAATAAAACTAATACTAATACAGAAAATGTTGTAAATACATCTAATAAGTTAGATAGTATTATTAAGATACAACAGGAATATAAAAGTGTTTTTACATTGTTATATAAAGATTTAGATTGTTTATTCTATGGTCTTGTATAGAGAGGTGGTGATATTATATGTTTAATTTTCCTTTTATAGAAAATGATTTCGATAGTATTACTTACTACCAGCTTTTATCGCAAGTTTGCGAACAATCTAAAAAAAACGCACAAGACATTGACACAATAAAAAAAGAAGCTAATAATTATATAAAAAGCTGGTTAGAAAGTAATATTAACAATTTTTTACTTGATACTAATTATGTAGAAAGTGAAGAAAAACTTATTATAAAGAATACTACAGTATTAACATCTGCTAGCTGTTTGCACACTTATAAAAACGATACGATGATAATAGGAAAGGATAAATAATATGGACGTATCTAAGTTTAACTTAAATGGACAGGAAATTAATATAAAAGATAGTACAGCAAGAGAAAATATAATAAATATTAATAAAGAACTATTGGTAATTAGTTACGATACTAAATCAGAAACAATTACAATAAATAAAAAAGGGGTGTAAAAAATGAATTATGTTAGCGCACTAGAATATGAAAACAAAAACTTACTTATAAAAGATAAAGAAGCAAGAACAATGATTGATAATATAAATAATAGAAATAATCGAAATTTAATAATATTAGGTGACAGCTACACGACAGGTGATACTGATACCGGGGGGCATAATGCACCTTGGACAGATAATTTTAAAAATGATGTTGCCAGTTTTTTTAATAATATACAGGTGTTTGCAGCAAATGGTATTGGTTTTTCGACAGGACTAGGATTTAATTATTACACGTTACTCAACGATAATATTTCTAAAGTAGATACTAATTATCCGACAACTGTTTTTATAGTCGGCGGATACAATGACGTTGGAAAATCTAATCTTGCGAACGATATACCGTATGTACTTAATTCTATTAAGTCTAAGTTTACTGATATAAATATTGTAGTCGCATTCGTTGGTAATTCCATTAAATACCGAAGCAATGAATTTTTTAATACTATATCTATATATAAATATTCTGTTAATAATGTAGATAAGTGTATCGGTGTAAATGGTGCTGAGAATATTCTATGCTATAGGCGTTTGTTTGCTAATGACGGATTTCATCCAAACGACCAAGGGCAATTTTTCTTAAGATGTTATTTAAAAAATGCTCTTATTAATTATAGTGTAAATATGTCTGCGGATAGTTTAGCGTTTAATTCTAATACAGATTTTTTAACTTCTACAGTTGGCGGTACAGCTTATTGTAAGGGTGTTTACTGGACAGAAAACAATATGCGAAGTGTACAGTTAGAGATTGACTGCGACGGAACTAATATACAGGAAAAAGATAATCAATTTGTAAAATTTGGTGATTTTAGTTGTGACTTTATTAGTAACCCTTTTATAACATTTCCAGTTGCAGCAGTGCTATTAGACAGTGACGGAAATTTTCATAAAGAAATTTGTCAAGGAAAAATAGAGAATTCAGCGCTATATATAGCATATTCACCTGTTAATGCGTCCGGGTGGGCAAATAAAAAAATAACTAGAGTTAATTTTATATTTAATTATGTTACAAGTGCATTTGCATTTTAAATATTAATAAAAAAAAGGGCTAGATAACTAGCCCTTTTTTTTTTTTAATATTTTCCAATATTATCGTGACTGTTCCAAAAAGTTAAACCTCTAGTAAAACAATTATTAATTTCTACTAAAGCATTGTCAGGCACATTTTCTCCACACACTGCTATAGAATTATTAGCAATTTGGACATAATTATGTGTTTGGCTATCTATGTTGGGGGTCTTTATCGTATTAACTGAATATCCGTAGAAATCAAAGTAATTATCTATCATTATAGCAACATCTTCTTTACAAGTGTCTATTTCTATTAAATAATTAAATTTATCTAATGCCATATTAATTAAATTTCCGCTAGAAGCCCCGACAACACTGTCTGGCTTAGATTTAGCAGATAATAAATTTCCTAAAGAATTTATTAACCCGCCGGCACCAGCAATTGCACTAATAGGATTGCCAGTTGCAACGCTTGTCATTGTTCCCGCAATACTAGCGAAAGAATTTAGTGCTACTGTAGTAGAATTCTGTGCTAAATAAGTAGCAAAGCTATCTACTGTCATAGGAATTGTGGGGTAATTATCTATTATAAGACCGCAATCTGTATTTCTTTCTATATTCTTGTAGGCAGCCGGATAACATATACATTGTCCCTTATAATTATTAATACTTTCTTTTTTAAAAACAGCTGTATTATTATTAAAATTTTCGAATTTTAATTCGTTGTAAGAGCCCGAATTGTTACTAAATGATATTTTAACATAAGGGTATTGCAACGTTTTAGAATATTTAGGTGTGTAACTACCTATTTGGGTAGGTCTACTTATTTCCATTTCTTTGTCGCCGTCGTCATTGTAAAAGAACACTCCTACCAAATCATTAGCTTTACCCTCATTTACATAGTCGTTAAAATATCGCATTAATACATCCACAGCTGTTATGTTTGCAGTAACTCTCCACAGTGTCACAGGAATACCTTTTATAAAAGGAATTCCGCCAATTTCGTTATAAGCTTCCCACGGACTTACATAATGTGGATTTTCTACAGTGCTGTCAGATTTACGAGCTTCACTAAAAAGAAAACAAATTTTGTTAGCTTTTGCCGATAAAGTGTAACTGCTTTGTGCAATATAATCATCGACAGATAGACTCTCCGGCAAATTATTAGCACCATAAACATCATTTTCGGGGTGTTCTCTTATAACATAGCATTTTTGTAACGTAATAAAAGACCACCACGTTGAGAACACATCTATTGTTATCTCTATTTCTGTACAAGAGTTGGATATATAATTAACTTTATCTATCCAAGCAAAAAAATACATATTTGCATAATCGGGGTTAGAAAATGCTGCATAATTAGAATTTAAGCAAACATCATATGCAAAACTTGTTCTAATTTTATTAATATTTCGTATAAAAGAAAAATTGTTAGAACTTGCCACATAATGCTCAGAGCTTTGCATTAATTCTAGCATTTCATTTTGTCCATATCTAAGTACATTTTTATGTTCCCTGTCTAACTTAATATTTTTAGCTAATATTAATACACTATTCCTCATATATAATTATCTCCTTATTTGAAAATTTATAACATTTTTAAATTCTGTTCCTGTTATATCGTCACTGTAAAAAATATTTTTTTCTATAAAAGTGGCGTTTATTAAATTTAGTATTTTGTCGTTAATATTTATATTATAAATATTAGTGTATAAAAATCTATTTCCGTATCTAACAGTATCAGTTACAACAATAGTATTTTTTTTTATCGAATTTCTTTTAGGTACTATTAGCCAGAAGAATATTCTATTAAGTTTATTATAAAATAAACGTGCCAAAAACTTAAATGTTTTCATTTCTATAACAATTGTTAGTATTTTTTTTATATAGCTATTCTTATAACTAAATGACAGTGTAGGTTGTGGGTTAGAAAGCCAATCACCACCTTCAATCATAGACACACTATCTCCTAAAGCGTACGCTGTTTGTCCCGTAGGCGTACAGTATTCTATAGATAGTGTTAAATTATTATTAATAGGAACTTCAACAATAGAGCCTTTAGGCATATTATTAATAGTATTTAATAAAGACCATTTTGTTATGTAAGGACAAGCTCTAGAAATTGTATTACCTAATAACCATAATTTACAAGCACCTCGTTTTCTATCTACAGTATCATAGAAAATCATTAACTTTTCACACTCATTAGCTAAATAATTTGTTCGGGACATAAACTCCTCAAATAAAATCACATTTACGTCTAAAAAACTCACAGAGCTAAAATTCTGTTCCTGTGATAACGCTATCGCATAACCTATTTTTTCACAACGTATACACTTGCATTTTTCACTGTCATATTTAGAAAAAAATATCTCTCCACGATAGCTAGAAATACTATCATATTTTCCGCCAGTAAAAGATTGTATATCAATATCACTAAAATATTTTTCTATATTTAGATTTTTTATTTCATCACGCCAACGTCTTAGCAGTATAAATCGTTTACCAGTTACTAAATAATTTTTAATTAGTAATTTCGTTTTTGCTTGATATGATTTGCCACCGCTTTTTTCTCCAAATATTAAATTAAAAAGTGTATTTTTATTTAGAATATTATCTATATTATAATGTACTGTATCATTAACCATAATTACTCCTCATATTTTTTTCGCTTGCTGCTAATGTCGCTCAGCTTTGGCGCATATACTAAACTTTTAGATAAAGTGTAAGAACACGGCATTAAGCAAATACCTTTTTTTTCACTAATAATATCTGCGTTGCCTAAGTAGTCTATAACTTTAAGGGAAGGCTGTTCGTCATTATAAAAAATTTGTTTTTTTCCTGTATCACTTGCATTAAAAATTAAGTCGTCGTTAAAATTATTAATATCATTTTTTAAACACACTACCCCCTCTTTAGGTACTCCAGCGACTGTTATGTGCAATTTTTGTTTAGCTTTGTCAACGTAGGAATATTTTTTAGCACCTAAAGTTTTAAAATATAAATATTCACCATCTTTGTCAAATAAACCTATTTTATGTGGAATACCATCACAATCAATCGGAGTGAAACGATTAATGTCTATGTCATAAAAATTAGCAACTTTAGATATTTTATCATCTACTGATTTATTATAATTATATATAACATTTATATCATATCCATCTACAAGTTTTATACTATCTGTGTCGCAGTATACCACATATTCATCTAACAGCTTAACATTAGATAGAAGATTATATCTAGCGTAAGAAGTTACCCACACTCCATATGCAAAGCTTAAAAAGCCTTTTTTATAGTCGTTGTTTAGTTTATTTATTATATCAAAATTGCTTAAAACTGACAACGACCATTCACCATCTTTAAAAATACAATCGTCCTTTATTGTGTTTGTCACACACATTCCATACAGGGAATTAAATTTACTTTTTTCGATACTGTATAAATATTCTTTACCAACAACATTCTTATACTCTGTTTTGTTGTTATATTTATCCAGAATAAAATCCATTAGCTTTAAAGGCAAATAAGATTTGTTAGCGTAATAAATTTCTACTATATTATAGTCATCAAAGCTATAAAATTCGCGTATTATTTTTAAATCTATTTCCGTTATAACAATTTTTAATAATGATGAACTTACGATTTTACCATTATCGTATATACCATTTTCTATATAATAAGCTTTAGATTTAGAAATAATATTATTAAAAAAATTACTTTTTATATTTATAAATTCTATATTAATTATATACGCAAAGTCATTAAATAAAATATTTTCTATATTCCTAACATAACATTTTTTAAATCGTGAACTTGGATATTTTTCGACTAACATTACAAAAGGATAAGAAGAAGTAAAATCCCAACTAACAACATTTTTAATAATTTCATCTACATATAACCAATTAGCGTGCGTATATCCCCCCGCAAAACAATCTACTAGCAAATTATATATATGTGGGTCTGTATTAATGCTTTTTTGCACTTTAGACCTATAATTATAATCTTTTAGTACTTTAGCTTGTAGCTCTTTTCTCACTCGGCCTGTTAATGTATTAGGAATTTTGTCAAATTTTTTATAAAAAGATAACTCTTGTTTAATATAATAATATATAACTAAGCAATCGTATTCGCAATAAGCTAGTTCTTTAGTAGATAAAGGTGTCTTACTATTCCTTACTAAGTTATAATCTAAGTCGCCATCTTTCTTTCTCACTGGTAGATTATAAACATCTGTTAGTTTGCTTAAAGCAGCATTTGTCATAAAATAAGTACACCGAAAGATTATATTATATTCTTCTATTTCGCATTTAATAACCTTGCGTTCTTTTCTAGCGAAAACATTATTTAACTTAAAATTACCACTTAAAAATTGGAATTCATACGAAAGATTATGTACAAATATATTTTTTTTTCGTTTATTAAGTTTTCCAAAAAAAATCCTTAATTCTTCCCACGTTCTCCCATAAAAAACATTATCATTAATGCCTAACATCCATATATACATAAAACCAATTTTTAAACATTCGTCTTTATCAGCGTCTGTTAATTCATCATATTTATCGGCACTAATAACATTTCCGTTAACTACCAATATAGAACTTGTTTCAATATCAAAAGTATATATACAATCATCATTATTATCATAAGTGTTGTTATATTCAGTATAATATAGCATTATCAACACCCCATATTTTAACTAGTAAATTAATCATATTAATATCATTTCCTATTTCAATATATTCTTTAGCACGTTCCGCATAATCATCAAAAGTACCATTATGTTTCTTAACATAAGAAGCAATTTTATATAACTCGTATATAAGCTCACTATCATATTCGTTTTTTTCAAAGAAATCATATAAATCACTGGCTTCTTTAGAAGAAATATTAATGCCGATTTCCAATTTTCTTTTTATATTTTCCTGAGCTTCCCTCACACCTTTTACGGTTTTTGTTTTACTTTCTAAAAAACTCTTACTAGCTTTTCTAATAGCTTTTTTTTCTATATCAGATAAATTTTTATTGAATTTAACAAACCCTTTGTCAGTTATTAAATCTAAATTTCCTTTAGATAATTTATTTAAAAGTGCGGAAGCCGCCCAGCCCGGATTGTTAGTGCCGATTTGCTTATATAAACGTGCTAAATAAGCATTAACACGCTTCACATCTCTACTAAATTCATTATCATAATTCATAGTTACTCCTACG
>OBKR01003371.1_pt1 | contig 10318 bp, 7 predicted proteins | sample 1518991 | NCBI WGS metagenome assembly OBKR01 (sample SAMEA2452117, study PRJEB22498) | human gut metagenome | biome: human feces; feature: human gut; material: feces | place: Australia | collected 2012
CCGCAGACGGAGTGTATGTGAGCATGGCGCGCGTCAACGGCGACATAATGCCTGCCTGCACGAACATCGGAACGAACCCGACTGTCGGCGGAACAAAACGCACGATAGAAACGCATATTTTTGACTATGACGAGGATATTTACGGACTTCCGATGTCGGTATGTTTCGTTAAAAAAATCCGCGATGTCAAAAAGTTTGAATCGCTGGACGCTCTTAAGGAGCAGATTCGGATTGATGCAGGAATTGCAAGGACATATTTCGGCTGCTGATGCACGGTATGCGGTTCTTAAAAATGCATTCCTGCGGTCGATTTAAGTTCTGAGCCTGATTAAAATGCGGTAACTGAAAGGGAAAACTATGATAACTGTGCTTCTGTCCGTTTTTTGCCTCATTGCGGGTTATCTTCTCGGCAGCATAATGAGTGCGGTGAAGATTGCACGAAGCAAAAGCACGGATATCCATGCCTGCGGAAGCGGCAATGCAGGTTCAACAAATGTATTGAGAACCTTCGGCTGGAAATGGGGGCTTATCTGTTTGGCGAGCGACAGTGCGAAGGGTGCGGCAAGCGTCGGCGTGGGTTACGCCGCTGCGGCAATTGCTCCGGCACTGTTTTCGAATTATGTCATGCCCGAAAATCTGAGCGGAATACTCGGCTGCATAGGGCTGTTGGGTGCAATACTCGGGCATTTGCTGCCTGTTTTTTATGAGTTCCGCGGAGGGAAATGCGTTGCGGTCGCGCTTGGCGGTCTGCTTGTGTTGTCCCCGGTTCAGCTGCTCATTGCTGTCGGTTGTGCGGTTATTCTTATTGCAATAACAAAAATGGTTTCCGTAGGCTCTGTTGTCGGCACGATAATCGCGACTGCCCTTGTGATTTACCGCAACCGGGGCAATATTCCGCTGATGCTCATTGCAGTTGTGATTGCCGCTGTTGTCATCACTGCTCACCTTCCGAATATCAGGCGAATTATGGAGGGCCGCGAGAGACGGCTCGAAAAAATCGAGTGGGAGAAACAGCAGACTGAAAAAGAAGAAACATGCGGCAGCCGTCAAAATGACCAAAACTCCGCAAACGAGTCCTGATAAGCTGCGCTTAATTGTGAACCCGAACGCCGCACTGATTAAACTTTGTATGTTAAACCGATATTGAAACGCCGTTCCGAAAACGTAAGTCGGGCGGCTTTTTATTTTGAATCCGATGCGAATGCATTGCGACGGCCTGCAAAACCATATTGAACTTGCAAAAAACGAACTTTTTTATTCCAAGGCGCGGCGGCACGGTCGAACTGTGTGCACACCGCAAATAATGTATCGGGAGACCGATTCATGCAAATTATTGCACTCACGGGAAAAACATATTGAATATATTGCATGAACGTGATATAATTGTCATTCCGAAAAGGGCGATGAATCGGTACGGAGGAGAATCATTATGATAGATTACCATGTACACACGAATTATTCGGCAGATGCATCCGCAACAGTGACGGAGCAGCTTGAAGCCGCCGCCGAGCGCGGATTGAGTGAGATTTGCTTCACGGATCATGTTGATTTCGATAATGGCGATAAGTCAATGCAGCCATCGGATCTCGGGGCATTGCGAGAACAGCTATTGCCTTACAACGGACTGTATAAAGGAGTGCGCATACGCCGCGGAGCGGAAGTTGCTCTGAACGACTGGAACTGCGCCGAAAAAGCACGGCAGTACATCGCGCCGCATGACCTCGATTTTGTTATCGGTTCAATACATGTTGTGGGCGGATTTGATGTTTACTATCCGGAATACTACATCGGAAAAACAAAACAGGATGCATACATTTCCTACCTTCAGACGATACTCACAGGTATTAAAACCTGCGATTACATGAACATACTCGGTCATTATGACTTCATTGCAAAGTATTCGCCGTATGAGGACAGGCGAATGACGCTTGATATTTCAAAGGAGCTTTTTGCGGAGATTTTTTCATATCTTGCAAAAAACGGAAAGGGAATTGAAATCAACACTTCGGCATGGTGGGATGATCCCTGCTGGGGTGAGGATGTATTAAAACTTTATCGCGATCTCGGCGGTCAATATATAACAACCGGTTCCGATGCACACAGAAGCGACAGGATCGCAAAGCGCATAAAGGAGGCGGAGAAACTTGCAGCGGCGGCAGGCATTCCGCTGATTGCAACGTTCCAAAGAATGAAACCGATATTCCATCCGCTCGGAAGCATTTGATGCGAATGCACTTAATCGCGCGGATGCCGGTTTGGGCAGCTTTCGTAAACAGCAGGGACTGATCCTTTGCTGCAGCGAATGACTCGGCTGATTTTTGAGTTCGGCTGAAAACAAAAACATATTGTTAAACCTGAAAGGATGCAAGTTGACAGAAAACGGTTCGCAACTGAATGAAAACCCGCCTGAAACACTGACGGTGCATTCCGCTCTTGAACGCTGCGTGGATTATATCGGCAGGGTTGATATTGATTTTATCTGCGCGCTGGCGCGGGTCGATAAAGCGGAAGCATTTCAATCTCTCAAGGGTGCGATTTACTATGATCCCGAAAAGAGCTGTTTTGTTACGGCGGAGGAATACCTTTCCGGAAATATTATGAAAAAGCTTGCTGCCGCAAAATCGGTACTTGAGCAGCAGGCTGAAACAGCAAAAACGGCAGGGGATGAATCTAATACCCGAAAACAAATGCCGGATGATTGGGATTTTTCGGAAAATATCTCTGCGCTTGAGGTTGTGATGCCGCCCGTTGTGCAGCCGGGGCAGATAAAGGCGTCAATGGGCAGTCCGTGGATTCCCGCTTGGGTCTACCGTGATTTTATAATTGCTTTAATCGGTATCCGTTCCGCTTCCGGAAAGCCGAAAATCAGCGTTGAATACATTCGCGCCGCAAATCATTATATAATTCACGGAAAAAAGCATTTCACCGACTTTACGCGTGCAAAACTTACTTACGGCACGGAACGCATGAACGCTTTTGAGATTATAGAGCGAATGCTCAATTCGCGCGAAATTGCCGTTTACGATACATATATTCCTTACGGCAAGGAACAGCAGGTTCGCCGTGTCAACAAAGCCGAAACTCTGCTTGCGCAGGAGAGAGCGCGGCAGATTGCGGAAAGATTCTCATTCTGGCTCTTCAGGGATGAGCCGAGAAGAAGTCAATTGCTTAACTACTACAACGAAAACTTCTGTGCGATCCGTCCGCGGCATTTTGACGGCAGCAGAATGCTCCTTCCGGGCAAAGATCCGAACATTAAGCTGCAAAAGCATCAGCTGGATGCCGTGAAAAGAATCGTGCATTCAAAAAATATCCTGCTGGCGCATCAGGTCGGCGCGGGCAAAACCTATGTCATGGCGGCAGCGGCAATGGAAATGCGCCGGCTTGGCATTTCAAAACGCAATCTGTTTGTTGTTCCGAATAATATTCTCGAACAATGGCATTATGAGTTCACCCGGCTTTATCCTGCGGCGGAGGTCATTGTAATTGAACCGAAAAGTTTCACTCCCGCAAACAGGAACCGCGTTTTGAAACAGATTATTGAAAGCGACTGTGACGCGATAATCATGGGTTACGGCAGTTTTTCGCTTATCCCGCTTTCGCGCGGGGAGCGTGAACGCGAATTGAACGCACACCTTGCGCAAATTGCGGAGTCCATGCGCAGTGCAGTGTACAGCGATGCATATGTCGTGCTGAACAGATTTGCGTCGCGTATTGAACACAGGCTGCAAAAGCTCTGGGAGGAGGAACAAACTCTTCCGAAGGGTGCCGTTTTTTTCGATGACCTCGGGATCGACACGATATTTGTTGACGAAGCGCATAATTTTAAAAACATCAGTATTGAAACCAAACACGGCAGTCTGCCGGGGCTGAACCCGAAGGGCTCGAAAAAGTGCGATGATTTGATGGCAAAACTCCGCTATATACAGCGCACGCATGACGGACGGGGTGCTGTTTTTGCAACAGGAACCCCGATTACAAACTCCGTTTCGGACATGTACACGATGCAGCGGTACCTCGGCTATGAACATATGGACGAGCTGAATCTGCTTGAGTTTGACAATTGGGTCAAAATGTTTTCTGAAGTTACGGAAGAATTCGAAGTTGAGGCGAACGGTATAGGCTATCGGCTGCGCCGCAGGCTCAGCAGGTACTATAACCTGCCCGAACTGTCGCTGCTGTTTTCAGATATTGCGGATTTGTATTTTACTCCGGAAGATGATAAAAGGATTCCGCATAAGGTGAATTATATCAATTGTACCGTTCCGGCAAGCGAGTCCCTCAGAAAGTATATTGAGGAGCTTGCGGTGCGCGCAGAGGCGGTAAAGAGCGGCAGCGTTGCCCGAACGGAGGACAACATGCTGAAAATCACGACGGACGGCAGAAAAGCCGCTCTCGACATGCGTCTTGTTAACCCCGAGGAGCCTGATAATCCGAATTCAAAACTTAATACATGCGTTGAAAATGTGTTCAGAATCTGGAGTGAACGCGATAAACTGACCCAGCTTGTGTTCCTTGACCAAAGCACGCCGAAGGACGGTTTCAATCTTTACGACGATATAAAACAAAAACTTATCCTGCGCGGCGTGCCCGCGGATGAAATTGCGTTCGTTCATGATGCTGTAAACGACGCAATGCGAACAACGCTTTTTAACAAAGTTCGCAAGGGACGCATACGTGTGCTTATCGGTTCAACTTTCAAACTCGGCATCGGTGCGAACGTTCAAAACAATCTGCTTGCGGTGCATCACCTTGATATTCCGTGGCGTCCGTCGGATGTTACCCAGCGTGAAGGCCGAATGCTGCGTCAGGGCAATCGAAATGACGAGGTAATGATATATCGCTACATCACAAACGGGAGCTTTGATGCTTATTCGTGGCAGCTTCTTGAAAACAAACAACGGTTCATATCTCAAATTGTAAACGGTGATTGCCCGAGCAGGAGCGGTGACGAGGTTGATGAAGTTGTGCTCACATACAGCGAAGTCAAGTCACTTGCCGTCGGAAACCCGCTCATAAAGCGAAAGATTGAGCTTGAAACGGAGCTTCAGCGCAAACTTGTTTTGAAATCAAAGCATGAGCGCGCAAAGACAGAAGCGGCGGAGCAGCTTTTGCAGTTGCCGGCAAAGAACAGCGAATTGCTGAAACTGCGCGACATTCTTCAAAAAGATATGCTTCTTGCGGAACAAAACACCGGCGAGGGGTTTTCAATGATGCTTGCGGGCGAGAATTATACACGGCGGCGCGATGCGGGCGAAAGGCTGATAGAGCTGCTTGCGGAACATGCATTTATACGTGAGGAAAAGCGAATCGGCACATATCGGGGGTTCAAACTCTTTCTTGCGAACGATATTTCGGGGGCAAGGCGAATCTTTCTGCTTAAGGGCAGTGGGACCTATCGTTCCGATTTAAGCGAAAGCGCGATGGGCATCATTGCAAGGCTTGATAACGTTGTTAACGGCCTTAAAACACGGCTTGAAGCTGCACTCGGCAGCATAGAGCGTATGGAGCAGGACGAGGCGGAGCTGCGTTCGGAGTCTGAAAAACCGTTCCCGTTTGAAACGGAACTTACGGAACTGCGCCGTGAGCTGAAAAGGGTCAACGGCGAACTCGGAATGCTGTAAATTCGGATGATATATAAAATAACAGTCAGCTGATTGTTGATTACGGAGGAAAAAATGCAAAATCAGCACAATTATTCCGTTGATGATATAAAGGTAATGGAAGGCCTGGAGGCGGTTCGTGTCCGTCCGGGCATGTATATCGGCAGCACCGGAAGCAGGGGTCTGCACCATATGCTTTGGGAAATCGTTGATAATGCCGTTGATGAAGCGGCAAACGGGTTTGCAACGACCGTCAGCGTTACAATTAACAGGGATAATTCCGTGGTTGTTGAGGATAACGGCAGGGGAATCCCCGTAGGCATTCATGAAAAGCTGCATGTGTCCGGCGTTGAAGTTGTTTATACTCAACTCCATGCGGGCGGAAAATTCAACAACGATTCATACGGGTTCTCGGGCGGATTGCACGGTGTCGGTGCATCGGTTGTTAACGCGCTTTCCGAATACGTTGAAGTTGAGGTTGCAACGGGCGGAAAGCTGTATTCAATCAAATTCCACAGCTATGAAGATTCGGACGGCAATATGCATTCCGGAATTCCTGTTGCTCCGCTTGCCGAGGTCGGAAGAACGCGGCGGCAGGGCACAAGGGTAACATTTTTGCCGGACAAACGCGTTTTTGAAACGATTGAAATGAATTCCGAAGTCGTTGCAAAACGCCTGCGCGAGCTTGCGTACCTGAACAAAGGGGTAACGTTCAAATTCACCGACAACAGGCTGAAGGACGAAAATAAGAGCCGCGAGTACAAATACGACGGCGGCATTGTGGATTTTGTGTGCTATCTTAACAGTGAAAAAACCCCGCTGTATAAAGAACCGATATACTTTCGCGGAATGCGCGGCACGGGCAAAGATGCAATCATCGTTGAAATTGCAATGCAGCATAACGATGGCTATACCGAAAGCATCTTTTCATATGTCAACAATATTCCGACGACCGAGGGAGGTACGCATGAAACCGGATTTAAGTCCGCTCTGACCAAGGTCATGAACGATTATTGCCGTCGAACCGGAATCCTGAAGGAGAAGGATGCGCCGCTGCCGGGTGAGGATTTCCGCGAGGGACTCACGGCAGTCGTGTCGCTTAAAATGAGTTCGATTCAGTTTGAAGGGCAGACGAAAACAAAACTCGGCAATACCGAAGCGCGTACGGCGGTTGAAGCTATTGTTATGGACGAGTTGACACCGATACTTGAAAACCTTAAGAATTCGGATCTTGCCGCCGCAATTGCGGACAAAGCGGTGAAGGCGGCAAAAGCGCGTGAAGCTGCAAGAAAAGCAAAAACCATGGCGCGTGAAAAGTCCAAGCTTGAAAACGCACCTCTCGTCGGCAAGCTTTCAAGCTGCACGGGCAGAACACCGGAGCAAAACGAACTCTTCATCGTTGAAGGCGATTCGGCAGGCGGCAGCGCAAAGCAGGGCCGTGACAGACGATTCCAGGCAATACTGCCGCTGCGCGGCAAACCGTTGAATGTTGAAAAAAGGCGCATTGAGCAGGTGCTTGAAAATGACGAATGCCGCTCCATCATAACCGCCCTCGGAACCGGCATAGGCGAGGATTTTGAGCTTAAAAACCTTAAGTATCATAAAATCATCATTCTCTCCGATGCCGATCAGGACGGTGCGCATATACGCGCTCTGCTTCTTACGTTCTTCTATCGCTACACAAAGGAACTGATAACGGAAGGGCATGTTTACATGGGTATGCCGCCTCTTTACAAGGTTCAAAAGGGAAACAATGTTACGTATGCCTATGACGATGAAGAACTTGCCCGAATTACGAAAGGCATGAAGGGGTACACCTTGCAGCGTTATAAAGGCTTGGGTGAAATGAATCCGGAGCAGCTTTGGGAAACGACGCTTAACCCTGAGAACCGTTCCCTTGTTCAGGTGACGATTGAAGACGCGGCGTATGTAGAACACCTTGTAACGCTTTTGATGGGAGACAAGGTTGCTCCCCGCAAGGAGTACATCACCGAACATGCGAATTTCAACCGCGTGGATTCTTTTGAGGACAAAATCGGTTGATGTTGAAGTTTAACGCCGCTTCGGAGTACAACGCGATACACAATTCAGATTGATTAGTGCAGCCTGCGGTCAATCAAAAACGAACAAAAAACAAAAGCATCCGAAAGCAGCGGAACTGCACGGATGCTTTTGGATATTTATCCGAAACAAAAAACTAAACGATTTGAAAAATATAAAACTTCAGATAATCCGTCTCGGGTACATTCCAAAGAATCGGGTGATCAGGAGCCTGCTGACGCGCTTCGATTTGACGCAGCTGAACCCCTGCATCCTCTGCGGCATTGTGAAGCATCTTACGGAAAAGCTCATTGGTCATGAAATGCGAACATGAGCAGGTTGCAAGATAGCCGCCGCGCGGAAGGAGTTTCATTGCTTTTGCATTGATGGCTTTATAGCCCTTTACCGCACTGCCGATCGTATCCCGGCTTTTGGTGAAGGCGGGCGGGTCGAGTATTATGTAATCATAACCGTGTTTGCGATTGGATTCCATATCGGTCAGAAGATCAAAGACATCGGCGCAAACGAAATCCATTCTGCCCGAAAGCCCGTTCAGCTCCGCATTTCTGCGCGTTTTTTGGATTGCATCCGCAGAAATATCAACGGCAGTGACATGCTTTGCACATGCAGCGGCGGCGTTCAGTGCGAATGCGCCCGTATGCGTGAAACAATCGAGAACCGTTTTGCCGGCAGCAATCTTTGCAGCGGCACGACGGTTATATTTCTGGTCAAGGAAAAAGCCCGTTTTTTGTCCGTTGATAACGTCGATTTCGTATTTGATGCCGTTTTCTTCAATCATTACCAATCCGCTGTCCGGTGCGGGAGGCAGGAGATCACAGCTGATAAAGCCCTTGTGCTGAGTCAGACCTTCCTTTTCGCGTATGGCGACATCGTTTCTTTCGCAAACGGCCCGAATATTAATGCCGAACTCTTTGAATACTTCAATAAACAGCGGAAACAGGCGGGATTTAAGCATTTCGGTGCCGAGGGAGAGAATTTGAAAAACAAGAACATCCCCGAAGCGGTCCACCGTCAGCCCGGGAAAACTGTCGGCTTCACCGAAGATGATTCTGCAGCAGTCAAAATCGTTTCCCATGACCGTTTGGCGGTACTCAAGCGCGTAACGAATTCGCCTGCGGAAAAAGTCATCGTCAAACCTGTCGTTTGCATTGCGTGAAAAGATGCGAATGCGAATTTTGGAATTGTCATTTATGAACCCGGTTCCGATGAACCGATCCTTTTTTGTATAAACATCAACAAGTCCGCCGTTCGTATAATCACCGTCAACGGAAAGCACCTCCTCCGCATAAACCCACGGGTGCCCGCCTTTGAGTGCGCGTTCCGCCTTTTCGGATACTTTTGCTTTCGGATACATTCGCATTATTAACAAACCAACCTCTCTGCCGCATTCGGCAAAACTGTTTGTTGAATATAACACAATCGGGCGTGGATTTCAAGTGCGGTTTCAACTTGCCGTGCCTGCACAGCGAAAAAACAGTCGAAAGTGTTTGTTCTGCCTTGATTTGCGGCAGATGCGCCGTATCAGTCAGACAGTGTCGGTTCGAAAGGTTCAACGGCGGAGCAGCTTATCTCATATGCAGTGCGCATTTCCTCCGTTCCGTCTTCAAAAACTTTTTTATATTCGCGGCTTTGCAGCCTTCCGATAACGTGCATTCCGATGCCGACCTTCATATCCTGCAAATACCTTGCGTTTCGTCCCCATGCGATACAGGGCAGATAGTCGGATTTGCCGTACCGTCTGTTGACTGCAAGCAGAACGTCCGCAATTTCACGCAAAAAAGGAGTCGTTCTGTATATTACGGGCTTACAGATGTATCCGAACAGTTCAACTTCGTTTTTGTATGCAAAAACATCGGTTTCATCCGCCGAAGCAGGAATGAATTCACGTGCAAACACGGTGATGATAAGTCTGCTGCCTTTTTCAGTCTGTTGATTATAGGAACGTATCTGTCCTTGGATATGAAAATACATACCGTGTTCAACAGGGATGCCGCCGAGCAGTCGTTCGCTGACGGTGACAGGTATTTTATCCTCGGTTCCGCTCAATCTTTGAACGGTGAGCACAAGCTTGAAAAAAGCCTCTCCGTAAATTGTATGACTGTATTCCGGGCCGTCCGTAACCCTGCCTGAAAGACTGATGCTGTTGTTTGTATCCGGCATATTGCCCTCCGTAAGTTCGAGTATTCACTGAATGAGTCCGTTTTTCAAAAACAAGGTAAAGTTCCTTTGCTTTTTATGAAAACGATGCCGTACAGTGGCCTGTTTAAATTCTATTCGGCGAAATTCGAAATAGACTTGTTGATTTGGTTTCATGCATATGATAGAATGGCACGAGAAAAAGAACAGGACGGGAAAAAACGAAAAATATGAAACAGGATGAAACCTTTTTGCGGGAAACGAGGCATGTTATCGAGCGGCATATCGATCTGTATCCGAAATGTGAGCCGGACGACATAGTAAAGCTGCTTTATCAAAGCGAATTCGGCTGCGGGCATTTTGTGCGCAGCAAAGAGATTGCGGAGGAGTATCTGAAGAGGGAGTATGAAGCGTGTATGCTGACAACGAAAGCCGCCGCTGCCGGGGAACACCCTTTGACGGATGAAACAGGCGGGATGTTCGTTCGGGTGCACATTGAACCTTTGGCACGGTACGGT
>OBKR01003377.1_pt1 | contig 10307 bp, 9 predicted proteins | sample 1518991 | NCBI WGS metagenome assembly OBKR01 (sample SAMEA2452117, study PRJEB22498) | human gut metagenome | biome: human feces; feature: human gut; material: feces | place: Australia | collected 2012
TAACAATAATAGTAATGTTAATATTAGCAGGAGTAACAATATCAACATTAACAGGAAACAGTGGGATAACAACAAAAGCCAAACAAGCCAAAATGTTATCAGAAGCCAAAACAGAAGAAGAGGCAATAAGACTAGTAGTAACATATACAAATATGCAAAAAATATAGGAGAAGAAAATATAATATATTTAGGAGAGCCACTTCATGATAAGGATTTAGTAAGTGGTAACCAATGGAAAGTCATATTAGATACAGATAAACAAGAAAAATACGGAACAGGGTGGTACTTTATAGAAAAAGATACTGAAATCGAAAAGTATGGAAAAACCAAAAACGAATGGGTAGTAAATTATGAAGAAGGCCAAATTAATCAATTAGAAGAAGATAAATATATGCAAATATCTTATGCAAATGGGCTAGCTGTAACAGATGGATTAATATTTAATGCAGACGCAATAAACATGGAAGACTCTAGTTCATGGGGAGAAGGAGTAAAAGTATACGGATTTGATGATGAAAATGAAAGTGGAGGATATAGAGATAATGCACTTTATTTTGATGGTAAAAATGATTATATAACAATTGATGGAAATTTGAATGTAGATAAAGAAATAACATTAGAATTTTATGGTAATATAGAAAAATATGGTCAAAAATATTCATTTATACCGTTATTTTCTGCATACAACGGAAAAAATAGTGGAACTGCAGGACTATGTATGAGAATGTTTAGCTATCATCAAAATACTATTGTTACGAATTTTGGATATAATAGTTGTGGAAATAAAGATGTATGGGAGGGTAATAATGCTCAACATAATCTAGCAATTAGATATAATATTAAGCTAAACCAAGATGTAATGTTTACAGCTACATATAATTATGAAAATTCAATATATAAAATATATTCTGATGGTCAAATTATAAAAGAAGCAAAAATAAGCCAAAGTTATTGGGAAAATTTTAGAACTAATGATATTCCATCTATAAAATATTTTCAAATAGGAAAATCAATGTGGAATGCTATTACAGAATACTTTACAGGAAAAATGTATTCAGCAAGAATATATAATAGAACATTAACAGATAGTGAAGTATTAGAAAACTATGAAAAAACAGTAGCATATCATAAAATAGAAAATTCAAAATAATAATTGTATTTATTTATATTAAGTCTTAAAAGAAAAATAATAAAAATAGCAATAATAGTCATATTAACAATTTTAATATGTATAGCAATTGATTTTTTTATATCTGTTTATTTATTTGATTAATAAGAAAATAAGTGTTATAATGATGGCAAGAAAATATATTTATAGGAGCTATAATGGAAGATATATATAGAAATGGAAATTATAGGCGAAAAAGTAGTCATCGTTCAAAACATAGTGCAAAAACTGTAAGTTATAGACCACAATATAATAGCAATAATAGAAATAACAAAAATAGAAAACGCCGAAAAAAAGCAAAGAGAATGGAAGAACCAAAATTAAATAAGAAAAAGGTATTTATGGTAATAGCCATTCCAATATTAATAATCATGTTTATTAATAATAAAAAAGGCAAAAACATAGAAGTATCTGGAAAAGGAACAGATATAAAAGAATCACAGTCAACAACTGAAACAAATAATATTAATATGCCAACGCAAACTACTAATACAAGTACAAATTCAACACAAACAACAAATAAAGTAGAAATAACAGATTGGAAATTGAGATTAGCAAATTATGATAATTTATTACCTGAAGACTTTGAAGTTGAATTGGCAAATATAGATAATTCAAAAGACCCAAAGCAATTTGATGCAAGAGCTGTAAAATATTTAAAAGATATGATAAACGCTATGAAAAAAGCTGGAAATACTAATATATGGTGTCAATCAACATATAGGAGTGTAAAAAGACAAAAAGAATTATATGATGCCAGTGTTCAAAAATACTTAAAACAAGGAAAAACGCAAGAAGAAGCGGACAAGCTTACATTAGAATATATTAATAAACCAGGTGGAAGTGATCATAATTTAGGATTAGCAGTAGATTTTAATTATGTTGATAATTCTTTTGCCAAAACATCTGAATACAAATGGCTATTAAAAAATGCAGAAAATTATGGATTTATTTTAAGGTATCCTGAAGATAAAGAAGATAAAACAAAAATAGCATATGAATCTTGGCATTGGAGATATGTTGGAGAAGAAAATGCAAAAAGAATGAATGAACTTAATATGTGTTTAGAAGAATATGTAGAATATTTACAAAATGGAAATAAATAAATTGAGAGCTGAGCAGAAAAATAAAATTCTGTATCAGCTTATTTTTTTGCTTATAATATTGACAACTAGAGTAGTCCATGATAATATACTAGTATTAATTCAAAAATTTTAATATATATAATTTTTTATTCAAACTATTTAAAATTCAAATAAAAATAACCAAATATAAAGTAGAAAAGAGGTGAAAGCCTATTGAAAGAAAATAGTATTTTATACGAAGACCTGTTATTGTACAAAGATATATTGCAGTTAAATGATGTTAAAATTGTATCAATGGGAGGAGTAGACAAGAAGAATGACAAAATATTCAAAAAAATATTAAGTGACGAAAAAGAAATGGCAGTTTTTTTATGCCAATTTTTAAAATTAAAAATAAAGCCAAATGAATTAGAAAAGTATAAAAATAGTTTTATAACTCAAAAATATAAATCCAAAGAATCAGATATTGTATATAAGAACAAAAATAAAGATGTTTATTATTTGGTAGAACAACAATCAAAAATAGATTAAAATATGCCAAGAAGAATCTTAAGATATTGTGATGAATTAATAGAAGAAATAAAGGAAGAAAGAAAAATGAAATTATATGAAAATCCAATTATAGTTCCAATTGTTTTGTATACAGGAAAAAAAGATTGGAAAATAGCATTGAATTTTGCTGATACACAAATTCCTAGAGAAAAAGAATATACAGATTATTTAATTAATGTAAAATACAAATTAATAGATTCAAAAAAATATAGTGAAAAAGAATTAAAAAGGAATAATAGCAGAATTGGAATAATGATGTTGATGGAAAATCAAAAAGATAGTAGGACATTAAAAAAATCTATTATAGATATAATAGAAGAAAGGAAGAAAAATGATATGGATGAATGGATAGAAAGAATAAAAAGAAATGACGAAAAGCAAAGACAAAAATTAATAAAAGAAGCAGTTATGAAAATTGTAAAAAATATGATTCTTAATAATGAAGATGATGAAAAAATTTTAAAATATGCAGATATAACTCAAAATGAATTAGAAAAAATAAAAAGAAAATGTAAATAAATTTAGTCATATTTAAATAAATACATGAATATAATATAAACATAGAGCTTGTATAATAAAATTTTAACAAATGAAAAGAAAGGAATGTGTTATATGATGCTGAAAAATGTAGAACGGACATTTGAAATTACAAAAGAAAATCAGTATACAAAAATCACAGTTAAAAACAATCAAATAGTTAAAGTATTAGTAGCAAAAAAAGGAAAGATTTATTTGATTTTTCCAAGTGGAAATTGGCAATACTATGATTCCAAAGAAAATCTTGAAATTATTCCAAGAGGAAAAGGACTATATAATGTAAAAGGTAAATATGAAAGTCCTCTTAAAATGTATTGCAAAGCATGGTCTGTTGAAATCGAGTGTGAAAATATTTGGCGAGAAGTTATGAAATTTGTAAAAGACAGTAAAATAATTTGTTAAAAACAAAGGGAACTCCATAATAGGAGTTCTTTTTGTTGAGAAATTTAAAGTTTCTTATATAATAAAAAAGTCCTATTTTCATAAGAAATAAAAATAATTTTTATAAATTAGCACTTTGCTATTGACACTGCTAAAATAAGTGATATAATAACCAAAGATAAAAAAGAAAGAAGGAATTTAAAATGAGTAATAAACAATTTAAAGCAGAATCAAAAAGACTATTAGACTTAATGATAAATTCAATATATACAAATAAAGAAATATTTTTAAGAGAATTAATTTCAAATGCAAGTGATGCAATGGACAAATTATATTATCGTTCATTAACAGATAAAAACTTAAAAATAAATAAAGAAGATTTAAAAATAAAAATTGATATTGACAAAGAAAAAAGAACATTAACAATAACAGATAATGGTTGTGGAATGACAGAAGATGAACTTGATAAAAACCTTGGAACAATTGCAAAAAGTGGATCTTTAGCATTCAAAGAACAAAACGATAAAAAAGAAGACATTAATATAATAGGACAATTTGGTGTAGGATTTTATTCAGCATTTATGGTAAGTGATGAAGTAAAAGTAGAAAGTAAATCTATAGACAGTGAACAAGCATATTGCTGGACATCAAAAGGTGTAGAAGGATACACAATTGAACCATGTGATAAAAAAGATGTAGGAACAAAAATCACATTACATATAAAAGAAGATAGTGAAGAAGAAAAATATAGCGAGTTCTTAGAAGAATATAAAATACAATGGATAATAAAAAGATATTCAGACTATATTTCATATCCAATTCAAATGGATGTAGAACATGAGAAAACAAAAGAAGGTTCAAAAGAAACAGAAAAAGTTATTGAAACAGAAACAATAAATTCAATGATTCCATTATGGAAAAAAGATAAAAAAGAAATAAAAGAAGAAGAATATAATGAATTTTACACAGAAAAATTCAATGATTTCCAAGCACCATTAAAAGTAATACATTCATCAGTAGAAGGACAATATAAATATGATGCATTATTGTATATTCCATCACATTTACCATATGATTATTATACAAAAGAATATGAAAAAGGACTACAATTATATGCAAATGGTGTATTAATAATGGATAAATGTTCAGATTTATTACCAGATTATTTTGGATTTGTAAAAGGATTAGTAGATAGTGATGACTTATCACTTAATATATCAAGAGAAGTATTACAACATGATAGACAATTAAGAGTAATTGAAAAGAATATTGAAAACAAAATAAAATCAGAATTAGAAAATATGTTAAAATCAGACAGAACAAAATATGAAGAATTCTTCAAAGTATTTGGAGTTCAATTAAAATATGGAACATATAGTGATTATGGAATGAACAAAGACAAACTTCAAGATTTATTATTATTCTATTCTTCAACAGAAAAGAAATTAGTAACATTAAAAGAATATGTAATGAGAATGAAAGAAGACCAAAAAGCAATTTATTATGCATCTGGTGAATCAATAGATAAGATAGATTTATTACCACAAGTAGAAATCTTAAAAGACAAAGGATATGAAATATTATATTTAACAGATAATGTTGACGAATTTGTATTCCAAGTTTTAAATAAATATGAAGAAAAGACATTCCAAAATGCTTGTGCAGATAATTTAGATTTAGATTCAAATGAAGAAAAAGAAGAATTAAAAAAAGAAAATGATGAAAACAAAGATATGTTTACTGCAATGAAAGAAGCATTAAATTCTGAGGTACAAGCAGTTAGATTTACACATAGATTAAAAAATCATCCAGTATGTTTAACAAGTGAAGGTGCAATATCTGTAGAAATGCAAAAAACATTAAATGCAATGCCAAATAATAACCAAGATATTAAAGCACAAACAGTACTTGAAATTAATGCAAATCATGAAATTGCTAATAAATTAAAAGATTTGTATAAAAATGATAAAGAAGAATTAAAGAAATATACTCAAATATTATATGCTCAAGCAAGATTAATTGAAGGTTTAAATATTGAAAATCCAACAGAATTAAGTAATTTAATATGTGAAGTTATGTCTAAATAAATTGAAGAGGTAAGATTAAAAATCTTATCTCTTTTATTTAATAATAGAACTCAAATTGAATGAAAACAAATTAAAGAAAAATTTTTTATAATATAAATATATTGAAAAGCTTGAATATTAATATGATAATAGTATATAATTATAATATATACTTCGCAAAAATAAAAATATTTACTTTTTGCGAAGTGAATGATATACTATTATTGAAAAACAATATATAGAAGGAAAAAATAATTTTGTATTAATAGATGAAGTTCAAATGTGTAAAGAATTTGAACGAACGATAAATAGTTTACATGCAGAAGAAAAATTTGATATTTATATAACAGGTTCAAATGCCTTTTTATTAAGTAGTGATTTAGCAACATTATTTACAGGTAGAACATATGAAATACAAATATATCCATTTTCGTTTAAAGAATTTATTGAATATTTTAAGTATGAAAATATTCAAGATGCTTTTGAAAAATATGTTCTTGAAGGAGGAATGTCTGGCTCATATATTTATAATGATGTAAAGCAAAAATATAACTATATAAATGAAGTGTATAATGCCTTAATTGTTAGGGATATACAACAAAAATATAATATTCAAAATATTGGACTAATGGATAGTTTAACTGAATTTTTGATGGATAATGTTTCGAATTTGACATCATATAGGAAAGTTGCAAATAAATTAAATGAAAATAATATAAATACTAATGATAAAACAATATCTAATTATATAAATTATTTATGTGATGCTTTTGCTTTTTATAAAATAAGAAGATATGATATTCAAGGAAAAAGATACTTGTCCTCTGTAGATAAATATTACTTAGTAGATCAGACTTTCAAATATGCGAAGCTTGGAACTAAAAATATGAATTATGGAAGAATATATGAAAACATAGTTGCAATTGAATTACTAAGGAGAGGGTATGAGGTTTATGTTGGTGAACTCTATAATGCTGAAATAGATTTTGTTGCAATGAAGATGAATGAAAAAATATATATTCAAGTTTCTGATAATATAAGTGATGATAAGACTTTTGAGAGAGAAGTAAGACCATTATTAAAAATAAAAGATGCTTATCCTAAAATGATAATTTCAAGGACTAGACATGAGGATTATCAATATGAAGGAATTCAAATATATGATTTAGCCAATTGGCTTTTGAAATAGAAAATATTAATAAATATTTTATTGAAAATAGCATAAAATTGTGATAGGATAAATTTGTAAAAAGTAGATTTAAGAATTTCTATGCAATGGAAATTGCTTAGAAATTCTAATAATTCACATATTTATTCTGTACAGAAAAATCACCTACTAGGCGATTTTTCCTACACACTAAAAAGGAGATGATGAAATAATTATGAAAAAATTATTATCAAACTACAAATCAACAATTATATTATTAGTATCAATAATAATAGGAGCAATTGTAGGATTTATATTTAAAGAAAAAGCAACAGTTTTAAGCCCTTTAGGAGACATATTTTTGAATTTATTACTAGTAGTTATAACACCATTAATATTTTTAACAATTACAACATCAATATCAAAAATGAAATCACCAAAAAGACTTGGAAAAATAGTAGGGGCAACATTTTTAGTATTTATAATAACATCAATAATAGCAGTTTTAATAGGATTTGCTAGTACATATTTTATAAAATTAGTAAAGCCAGAAGATGGTGAAAAAATAAAGCAATCATTACAAGAAACAACAGATGAAGAAACACAAGAAAATGAAGAAATAGGAATATTAAAAAGAACAGCAAGTTTGTTAACTGTAAATGATTTTACAAAATTATTATCTAAAGATAATATAATAGCATTATTAGTATTTTCAATTATTTTTGGATTAGCAATAAATATTACAGGAGAAAAAGCAAAGCCTGTTGTAGATTTTTTAGAATCTGCAAATGAAATAATAAATAATGTTGTAAAACTAATAATGTATTATGCTCCAATAGGCTTAGGGTGTTATTTTGCGGCATTAGTTGGAAGCTTTGGAGAAATGATAGTTGTAGGATATTTAAAAACATTTGTAATATATACAATTGTATCAATTTTATATTATTTAATAATATATTCTATATATGCATTTGTTGCAGGAGGCAAAAAGGGAATAAATTTATATTGGAAAAATGTATTGCCAGCTACAGCAACAGCACTTGGAACATGTTCAAGTGCAGCATCAATTCCAGTAAATATAGAATGCAGTAAAAAGATTGGAGTTCCAGAAGATGTTGCAGAAACAGCAATACCATTAGGAACAAGTTTTCATAAAGATGGATCTATAATAGGTTCAGTTTTTAAAATAATGTTTTTAGTATGTTTATTTGGAATGAATGTATCAACAGGAACAGGCATATTAGGAATATTAGCAATAGCTTTAGTATCAACATTATTAGTTACAGCAGTTCCAATTGGTGGAGGAACAATTTCAGAAATGTTAATAATTACAATGTTAGGATGTCCAACAGCAGCATTACCAATATTAACAATAATTGCAACGATAATAGATGCACCAGCAACAATGCTAAATGTAGTTGGAGATACTGCATCATCAATGATGATTTCAAAAATTGTAGATGGTAAAAACTGGCTAAAGAAATAACATTAAAAAAATCAACAAAGGAGGAATACCTGCAAATAGAATGAACAAGGTAATAAAAATAATAGCTATACTTGCAATATTAATATTTGCAGTATACTGGGGAAAAACAATTATATTAAGAATGTTATATAAAACAGATTATAGGCAATATGTAGAAAAATATGCTGAAAAATATGGAGTAGAAAAAGAATTATTGTATGCTGTTATAAAGGTAGAAAGTAAATTCGATCCAAATGCAATATCAAAAAGTAAGGCAAAAGGATTAATGCAAATAATGGATTCAACAGCAAAAGAAATTGCTAAAAAGAATAATATTGAATTAACAGATGAAAATATATTAGATCCAGAAATTAATATAGAAATAGGAACAATATATCTTTCACAATTAATAGAAAAATATAATAGTGTAGAGCTAGCAATAGCTGCATATAATGCAGGACATGGAAATGTTGACAAATGGATTAGTCAAGATACATTAAAAGAAGATGGAACAGATGCAGAGAATATACCATTTAAAGAAACAAATATGTATGTAAGAAAAGTAATGAGAGATTGGAAAATATATAAATCAATCTTAAAATAAAATCACAAAAAGAACATCACTTCATAAAATAATATGAGGTGGTGTTTTTTTATGGCATATTCAGATAGAGAGCTATTAGCAAGAATTGTGCAATGTGAAGCTGGTGGCGAAGGAGACAATGGAATGAAGGCTGTTGCAACATCAATTTTAAATAGGGTAAATGCATCAGATGGAGAATATGCAAGAGTTTCACAAGGTGGTAATTTAAAAAATATAATATTTCAAAAAGGGCAATATGACTGTGCAAGAGAAACAATAAGAAATCAATATAATTCACAAAATATATATAACATGACTCCAACAGATATTCATTATTATATTGCTGATTGGGCATTGTCTGGTAATAAACTTAATGAAATAGGTGATTGTTTATGGTATTTGAATCCATTTAGACCAACATGTTCATCAACTTTTCCAAGTAATGGTTCTGGAACATTTCACACAAGATATGGAAATCATTGTTTTTATAGACCAACAAGAAAATATTCTCAAACATAGAAAAAAATATTTCAAACTATTGCAATTCACATAAAAAAGTGATAATATAATGACATAATAAAAACGAAGAAAAAGAAGAGTACATTTGAACTATTTGTAGAGAAAAGAAGTCGTGGGCTGAAAGCTTCTTAAATAAAGGCAAATGGAAGGTAGCTTTTGAGTTGATAATCTGAAATAGTAGTAAGATTATTCGTAATACTGCGTTAAAGTAAATTGAGAAATTATCAAAAAGATAATAATTAAGGTGGTATCGTGAGATATAGAACTCGCCCTTATGTGAAAACATAAGAGTGAGTTTTTTGTTCTATAAAGGAGGAATTTTATAATGTTAAAAATAAAATCAAAAAGACAAGGTGCAGAATTAACAAGTATCTTAAAAGATGGAAACGAAATGTTATTTGATGGAAAAACATTTTGGAATAGACAATCACCAATATTATTTCCAATAGTGGGACAAATAAAAGATGGAAAAACACAAATAGAAGGAAAAATATATGAAATGTCTCAACATGGATTTGCAAGAGATATGGAATTTCAAGAAATAGAAGAAAATCATTATATATTAAAATATAATGAACAAACATTAAAAAAATATCCATATAAATTTGAATTACATGTTATATATAAGATTGTAGGAGATGCACTTCAAGTAACTTATGAAGTAAAAAATATAGATAATAAAAAAATTTATTTTGGTATAGGAGGACATCCTGCATTTAAATGCGATTATAGTACAGGAGATTATGAGATAGTATTTGAACAAAATGAAGAAAATATAGAATTTTTGAAATTAAGAAATGGATG
>OBKR01003381.1_pt1 | contig 10297 bp, 7 predicted proteins | sample 1518991 | NCBI WGS metagenome assembly OBKR01 (sample SAMEA2452117, study PRJEB22498) | human gut metagenome | biome: human feces; feature: human gut; material: feces | place: Australia | collected 2012
GTATCTAAATCATATTCATCACTTATTTTCTTTTTATCTTCATCTTTTAATGTTAATTTTGTAAATGCAACTCTTAATATAAAGTCATTTTTCAATTCATTTAGTGTTACTTTTTTTTCTTGATATGCATTTTTTTCAATTTTATAATCAATTGCAGGTATATAACTATTTAATTTTTGTATTAATTCCGTGTTTGTATCAATATTTTGTATCGTTTTCTTCATTTGAATTTTTTTCTATTTCCATTTGTGAGTTATTTTCTGTTATTTTGTTTTGAGTTGCATTTGTATTATATTTTATTTTATAATAAAAGATAATTCCTATTATTGTAACTATTAATATAAATATTATAAATATTAATATTGCTGTGCTCAATTTTATTTTTATTGGTTCCTTTTTATTTTCCATATTACTATAATTCCTTCCTTAAAGTTACAAATTACATTGAACTTTTTCCTGATTTGGAATATTGTTCAATCTTATTGCATCTTTTTTTACTTTTTTCTCATAATTTCCTCTCCATCAAATTTTTCGGGATTCAAGTCCCGTCCCCCAATCCCGAAATTTTTTATTTATCTTGCAAACACTCAATACCAGGTAACTTCTTACCCTCTAAGAATTCAAGTGAAGCTCCTCCACCTGTAGAAATATGTGTCATTTTATCAGCCAAACCTGCTTTTGTTACTGCTGCTGCAGAATCTCCTCCACCTATTATTGTTGTTGCATCTAAATCCGCAAGTGTTTTTGCTATTTCATTTGTTCCAATTGCAAATTGATCAAATTCAAATAATCCAAGTGGTCCGTTCCAAATTACAGTTTTTGCATTTTGTAATTCTTTTTTGAACATTTCTATTGTTTTTTCTCCTATGTCAAATCCTTCCCATTCATCTGGAATTTCTGTCCAAGCCACTGTTTTACTTTCTGTGTCTGGTTTAAATTCTTTTCCTATTTTTGTATCTATGGGTAATAATAATTTTACACCTTTTGCTTTTGCTTTTTTCATTTCCTCTAGTGCTAAATCTGTTTTTTCAACTTCACATAGTGAGTTTCCTACATTATATCCTTGTGCTTTAAAGAATGTATATGCCATTCCTCCACCTATCATTAATGTATCTACTTTATCTAATAAACTGTCTATTACTCCTATTTTATCTGAAACTTTTGCTCCACCTAATATTGCTACAAATGGTCTTTCTGGATTGTTAATAGCATTTCCTAAGAATTTTAATTCTTTTTCTATTAAGAATCCTGCTACACCTGGGATATAGTCTGCTATTCCTGTTGTTGATGCATGTGCTCTATGTGCTGTTCCAAATGCATCATTTACAAATATTTCTGCCATTGATGCTAATTTTTTTGCAAATTCTGGGTCATTGTCTGTTTCTTCTCTATGGAATCTTACGTTTTCAAGTAGCATTATTTCTCCTTCTTTTAGATTTTCTGCTTTACTTGTTGCGTCTTCTCCTATTACGTCATTTGCCATTATTACATCTTTTCCTAATAATTTTGATAGTTCTTTTGCTACTGGTTTTAGTGAGAATTCTGGTTTTACTTCTCCCTTTGGTCTTCCTAAGTGTGACGCTAATATTATTTTACAGTTTTGTTCTAATAAATATTTTATTGTTGGTAATGCTGCTTTTATTCTTGTGTTGTCTGTGATGTTTTGATTTTCGTCCATTGGAACGTTGAAGTCACATCTTACAAATACTTTCTTTCCTTTTAAATCGATGTCTTTTACTGTTTTTTTGTTCATTTTTATTCCTTCTTTCTTTTAGGTTTTTCCTAAATTTTTTATTTGTTTTTTTATAGTTTTTACCTATTTTTGCCTTTCGATACAATTTTATACTAAAAAAGAATACTTTTCAAGTATTCTTTTATTATTTCATATATTTTTCTAAAACAATAATAAACATTGCGTGTGACCATCCAAGACCAATAACCCAATTAGGTTTTAATGTTTCATTATCAACTTGTTCACCTAAGAAATAATGTTTTCCAGCTGTTTTAATTACAAAGTCAAATGTTTCTTTTGCTTTCTTTTTTTCTCCTGTTTCTAGGTAATACAAAGTCATCCAAAGGTTAGCAATAGGCCAAGGATTTCCATTCATATAATTATCATTTTCAAATCTTTGATATCCACCAGTATAAGTTCTTAAACTTAAATTAATTCTTTCAATTGTATTTTGAACTTTCTTTTCTTTTGGCTTAAATACTTCAAATGGTGTAACTGCCCCAATTATGCTTATATCCATTTTTTTGTCTTCTGGATTTCTTACATATGATTTTTTTTCTTCGTCGTATAAATATTTATTGATATATTTTTTTATTTCAAGTTGCAATTTTTCTATTTCTTTTTTTGATTTTTCAACTTTTTCTTGTTTTAATCTATTGTTTTCAAAGTCTGATACATCTTTTCCTAGTACATCATAAATTTTTAACATACTTGCAAATGCTGAATAAATGCTTGCTAGTGAATATAAGTGTACTCCTTCGCACATTTCCCACAAATCATAACTTATGTGATATTTATGGTCTGTATTTTCATTTTCTTCGCTTTTAAATGCTGGTTCAACCCAGTCTTTTATATATCTTTTTAAGAAATCTGTTGCTTTTTCGCACATTTGTAAGTTTTCTTTTAAGAATTTTTCAGAATTTGTATATTTATAATGTTCATATACTCCAAAAACTACACTTGCTGTTTCGTCAATTTGGTATCCCCAACAAGGAGCTAATTTTCCATCTGTATAAAAACGTTGTTCCCACATTCCATTTTTGCTTTGTGTTTTTTGGCAAAATACTTTGTAGAATTTTTCTGTTTCTTTATTCATTTTTAATATGTCCATTGCTTTTGTCATAAATACAGCATCTCTAGGCCAACAATATGCATATCTTCCACATCTTGTAAAGTTCTCGTCTATTTCAGGTGAAGCTATAATTGCGCCTGTTTCTGCATTTGTCAATAGTGGAAATAATAATATGCTTCTTTTATAAATTTCATATATTCTTTCATCATAACTGTTTTCTGGTTCTTTTATTTTTAAACCATTGTGTTGTTTTAGATATTTTCTCCAATATGCTTTTGTATTTATATATTCTTTATCAAAATCAATTCTTCTTACTCTTTCAACTTCATCCTCGATATCAGAAACATTCTTGTTTTCATCAATTAAAATTGCAATTTCTAACTCTTTCTTCTCTCCTGGTTTTATTGTTCCTATTTCATATGCTATTGATGTATCTTTTGACATTCCAATGTAATCTTTATCATGTATTTCTGTTCTTTTTATATTATTTATGCTTCCATTTATCTGGTGTTTTATAATGTCTTTTCCTTTTGCAAATGTTGAGAATGTAAAGTCGTGTGCATATTGCATCATTCCACCATCTATAATTTTGCACCCTACAAAATTATTTGTATCTGATAATAATTCAGAGTGAATGTAAAATTGTGTATTTAAATCAATTTTGTTTTCATTTAAAAATGTGTATTTTTTTAGCAATATATTTTCTTTTATTAACACATAATCTGTTTGTACTATTTTTAAATTGAAGTATGTGTTTGTTATTTCTGTATTTAATATGTTTGTGTCTGTGTCATAATATTGTTTATATGTGTTGTTTATATCATCATGTAAATATATTAAATCTGATTCATTTATTTTTACTCCTGTATGGAAGTAATTTATATATTGTCTGTTATCTTTACTTGGGAAATATATTCTTTGCATTTCTCCTTTTGATGTAAATGTTGCTATCATTTTTTTGTTCCCAATTATTGCTTCATTTAAATATTTGTTTTCCATTATTTTACCTCTCTAAAAAAACGGGAAAGGGGGACGGGTCTCCAATCCCGAAAAAATTTTTCGGGATTGGAGACCCGTCCCCCTTTCCCGTTTTTTTTCTTACCCTTCTATAACATTCAAAATTTGTTTTTCTAAATCTTTAATTTTCTCGTTAATTCTAAACACATCAGCATCTTTAAGTCCACCATTATTCATATCATCTCTAACAGCATTATCCATATCGTTAATTTCTGCTCTTAATTTTTCTAATCTCTTCAATACTTCTGATTTCATATTAACAGGTAATTTCTTGTCAATTTTATGTGTTAATTTAACATCTTCATCTACATTTATTTCGTATGTTTCGCCATAACTTGGTATTATAACTGGCAATTTTGCTTCTTCTTCAATTATCCCTCCAAGTACTTCTTGAGATTCTTCTTCACCATGTATTAAAAATACTTGTTTTGGTTTTTTGATAAATGAATATACAAAATTCATTAATCCATCTTGATCTGCGTGTCCTGAATATCCTTCTATATATTCAATTCTAGCGTTTACTGCTATTTCTTCTCCAAATATTTTTACTTTTTTTGCTCCATTTACTATGCTATATCCAAGTGTTCCTGGTGCTTGATATCCTACAAATAATATTGTTGAATTTGGATTCCATAAATTGTGTTTTAAATGATGTTTTATTCTTCCTACTTCACACATTCCACTTGCTGATATTATTATACATGGTTCTGGGTTTTCGTTTAAGGCTTTTGATTCATCGGCAGTTGTTGTAAATTTAAGTCCTGGGAATTCTAGTGGTCGGTCTCCTTTTTTTATTTCTTCTTGTGTTTCATCATCAAATAGATTCATATTTTCTTTAAATACTTCTGTTGCAGATATTGCAAGTGGGCTATCTACATATACTGGTGCTTTCATTAATGTTTCATATTCTTTTATGAATTTTTCGTCATCTTTTGTTTCTTTTATTTTATTTAGTTCATATAATATCTCTTGTGTTCTTCCTACTGCAAATGATGGTATTACAACTGTTCCTTTATTATCAAGTGTTTCTGATACTATATCCAAAAACATTTCTGCCTTTTGGTCATTTTTGATGTGCTTTCTGCTTCCATATGTTGATTCCATAACTAAGAAATCTGCATCTTCTATCATTGTTGGTTCACTTAATAATGGGATATCATTATTTCCTAAGTCGCCTGTGAAAACTGTTTTTGTTTGTTTTCCGTTTTCATTTACCCATAGTTCAATTATACTTGAACCTAGCATATGTCCTGCATCATTGAATCTTACATGTATGTCTGGTGTTATATCTATTATTTGGTCATATTGAACTGGTTCAAATATTTCCAAACATCTTGCTGCTTGTTCTGCTGTATATAGTGGTTCTCTGGCTTCTAACCCTTTTCTCATTCTTTTTCTGTTTTTCCATTCATTTTCCATTTCTTGAATATGACCACTGTCTGGTAGCATTAGTGCACATAGGTCGCATGTTGCTTTGTGTGCATATATTTTATTTTTGAATCCTTCATTATATAGTTTTGGTATTCTTCCTGAGTGGTCAATGTGTGCGTGTGTTAATAGCATAAAATCAATTTCTGCAGGATTAAAATCAAATTCGTCAAAATTTTCTTCCTCTAATTCTTTTCTTCCTTGCCACATACCACAGTCTACTAAGAATTTTTTTCCTGCTGCTTCTACTAAATAGTTTGAACCTGTTACTGTTTTTGTAGCGCCTAAAAATGTAATTTTCATAAATTTCCTCCTCTTTTGACCAACGGGGACTTTGTTATATTTAAAATATTATCCCCATATTGGTCTTTTTTTGTTAATTTTTATTTCAAGTTCTTCTGGCTTTTTAATTTCTACTTTTTCTTCAAATATATTTTCGTCAAATATTTGCAAAAAATATTTATCTTTTTCTTTTGTTATTTTTAGATATGCATCTTCTAGTTTTATAATTCTAACTTTGAATATATTTTTTAATATTTCGTTATTTGTTTTTTCATTATTTGATATTTTTTCTAACACTTTATATTCTATTGCTTTATCTATTATTTTTGTTGATATTTCATTTAAGTCTTCCCTTAATTCCTCAATATCTTTAACTTTACTTTGATTGTTGTATTGCAATAAAGAATAATATCTAAAGTCATATATTATTTTTTCAATTTCTTGTTTTGATTCAACATTTTTTATATTTACTTCTAGCATTTTTAAGAATTGTTTTTGAAAGTCTAATTTTAGCTTTTCTAGCGTTTGTTCTTGGTTGTTGCTATTTAATATTTTTAAGCAACTGTCCTTTTTTTCTAATTCATTTTTGTATTTTACAAAGTTTTGTGGGTTCATTAGTTCATTTAAATATTCGTATTTTTTTAAATTTTTTTCTTTTTCTTCTGCCATTATTTTTGATAATATTCTCATACTAAATATCTTTTTTTCTAATGGAAGTTGTTCATTCCTTTTTATATACTCTTCTTGTAACATATTTTTATTATTGATAGTTTCGTCTATTTGTTTTATTCTTTTTTTGATTTCTTTTTTGTTTTGTGTTATTTCTTCTATAAATTTTTCTTTATCTTGCATTTTCTCTAGTTCTGTTTCTATTTCTTCTTTTTTTTCTAATATATCGTTATATTTTTCTTTATTGAATTTTATTCCTAATAATATTGAAATTTTTGATAATAAGTCTATCAATTTTTTTTCATTTTTCTTTCCATATTGATTTTCTATTTTTTCTTTAAATAGGTAATAATAGTCTATTATAAATTCGTTGTTTTTTATCCATTTATTTAAAAATTCATGTCCTACCAAAATTCTTAAGTCTTGGTATATCAAGTTATGGTCAATACTCTCTATTTCTTGTGGTATTGTTGTCCACGAATAGCCATTAAAGTCTCTTAGTGGTTCTACCATGTTTATGCTATTTCCAACATTTATTAGTTCTGATATTGTTTCATTTATTAAAAAATATTCGTCTTTTATTATTTTTTCTTTTTTACCTAATTTGCTAATTGCATATAGTATTTTTCTTTCTATTGGATACGCTATTATCATTTTGTCTTTTTTGTCTACTATATATGTTTTGTTATTTGGTATTTTATTTTCTTCGTCACTCATTTTTATTATTTTTATTGAGTTACATTCGTTTTTTATTATTTCTATTAAATTTGATATATATTCTTCTTTTGTTTGAACATCTTTTTTTACAGTTTCTAAGTCTTTGTATGCTGCTTCTATTTTATACATTATTCCTAAAAGGGTACTTTGTACATTTTCGTCAAAATGCTTTGTTTCTAGCACTTCTTCTAATTCATTATTGTAATTTTTCTTTACAATCTTGTCTAATATATTTCTTTTTTGTAGCATTATACCCTCCATTCTTTTTCTTATTTTTCGATCATTTTAACAACATCTGCGTTGTTTTTTTGATCAATTTGACAACGTCCCAGTTGGTTAAATTTTTATTCTTCTACTTCTTCTTGCGGTGGTGTTCCCATTTTTAGTTCTTCCCATCTTTCTTTTGGCATTAGAACTTCTCTTGGTTTGCTTCCTTGATATCCAGAGATAATACCTCTTTCTTCCATTTGGTCTATAATTCTTCCTGCACGTGCATAACCAACTTTGAATCTTCTTTGTATAAACGATGTTGAGGCTGTTCCTTGTTCTATAACTGCTTCTATTGCGTCCATTAAAAATGGATCTGTTTCGTCGTCTTCTGCTTGTTCTTGTGCTAATTCTTTTTCTGTTTTATTGCTATTTTCTATTGTTTCTAATATGTCTTCACTATAGTTTGCTGTTCCATTTTTCTTTACAAAGCCAACAATTTTTTCAACTTCTTCGTCTGATACAAATGCTCCCTGAACTCTTACTGGTTTTGGGAATCCTGTTGGGAAGAATAACATATCACCTTTTCCCAATAGTTTTTCTGCCCCTACTGAGTCTAATATTGTTCTTGAGTCTACTTGTGAAGATACTGCAAACGCTATTCTTGATGGTACATTTGCTTTTATTAGTCCTGTAATTACATCTACTGATGGTCTTTGTGTTGCAATTACTAAGTGCATTCCAGCGGCTCTTGCTTTTTGTGCTAATCTACATATTGCCTCTTCAACATCTTTTGCTGCAACCATCATTAAGTCTGCTAACTCGTCTACTATTATAACTATTTGTGGTAAAGTTCCTTGTCCTTCTTCTTTTTCTATTGCTTTGTTATATCCTTTGATGTCTCTTACTCCTTTTGCTGCAAATAAATTATATCTGTTGTCCATTTCTTGTACGGCCCATGCCAGTGCTCCAGCAGCTTTTTTAGGGTCTGTTACAACTGGTATTAATAAATGTGGTATCCCGTTATATACTGATAATTCAACCACTTTAGGGTCTACCATTACCATTTTTACCTCACTTGGTTTTGCATTGTATATAATACTTGAAATTATTGTATTTATACATACACTTTTTCCTGAACCTGTTGAACCAGCAATTAATACGTGTGGCATTTTTGCTATGTCTGCTAGTTGTATATTTCCTGCTACGTCTTTTCCAAGTGCTACTGTTAATTTTGATTTATTATTTTGGAATTCTTCGCTTTCTAATACTTCTCTTAAGTGAACAGCTTCTTTTTCTTTATTTGGTACTTCAATTCCAACTGCTTGTTTTCCTGGTATTGGTGCTTCAATCCTTATTGTTTCAGCCGCTAAATTAAGTGCAATATCATCTGCTAAATTGGCTATTTTACTAACTCTTACGCCTTCTGCTGGTTTTAATTCATATCTTGTTATTGCAGGTCCTACAGATACATTTTCAACAGATACCCCAAAACTATATAGTGTTTTTTGTAATTTAGTTGCCGTATCTGTTAGTGCTTTTGCGCCACCTTTTAATTTCTTTTTATCTGGTTTACTTAATAATTCAATTGGTGGATATTCATAGTTTTCGTCTTCAACCACCATTGCATGTTCTAATTGTAATACTTCTTTTGTTTTGTCTTCCTTTTTTTCTTCTTCTTGTCTAAATAAATTATTCTCTATAACATCTGGTTGTATAGATTGTGTTTTCTTTGTTTCTTTTGTTAATGGTGTTAAATCATCATTACTATGGTCATATTTTTTTCTTCCTTTTTTGTCATCTTCTTCTAATATTCTACCACCGAAATTGATTTTTATTTGTTCCCCAACGTCTTCTTCCTCTAATGCTTCTCTTCTTGCTTGTTCTTTTTGTAGTTCTTTTGCTTTTTTTCTATTTTCTATGCTTTCTTGTTTTGCTTCCATTCTTGCCTTTTTTTGTTCTTCTCTTAATTGTTGTCTTCTTTCATATTTTTCTTCTCTATTTTCTTCTGTTTTTTCTACAAAATTATTTATTATTTCTGATATATTTATTCCAAATGTAAATACTGCAAGCATTATAACAACACCTACACATAAGATTATTGCTCCTATCGGACTTAATAATTTTGAAAGAGGCATGGCAAGTATTACACCTAATGCTCCTCCTCCTATATCTTGTGTTCCTAAATTATATGCTTCTTTTACAACTGTTTGCATTGTTTTGTTAGAAATTGACATCTCCCCTGAATTTATCTGCCATGCACTCATTAAAACTGCTACACTTATTAGAAGTACTGTATATTGTGTTAGTTTTGATGTTAAATATTCATCATCATCTAATGCTAATTTTATTCCTATCAAAAATGTCCCAATTGGTAGAATGTATTTTATAATTCCCATCATTCCACCTAATATTTCATTTAATTTTACTCCTACTATTCCTGAATTTCCATATATTAATACACATAATAATATACTTAATATTATTATTGCTACAACTGCTAAATCCATGTTTGATGCTCTTTTTTTTGCTTTTTTATTTGTCTTTTTCTTTGTCTTTTTCTTAGCCATATTCTCCCTCCATTTATATAAGAAAAAGGGAAAAAAGTCCAACCATCTTTCCCTTTTATTTCAACTCTTTTCTACTATTTTGAACTGTTTTTAGTGTATCTTCTATTGACATTTCCATCAATTTTAATGCTTCTGATATATTTTTTTCCAATCCACCTAATGTTTGTGTAAGCACGTCTTCTGTATGTGCTAGTAAATCATCTGCATATTCTTTAGTTCCATTAGAGATTTCTCTTGATCTTTCATTTGCACTTTCTATTATTTCCTTTTTTTGTTCATATGCTTTTCTTGTTATTTCATGTTCATCAATCATAGAAATAATTCTGTTTTCTGCTTCTTTTACTATTCCATCTGCTTCTTTTTGTGCTTCAACTAAAATACGTTGTCTTTCTTCTTTAACCCATTTTGCTTGTTTTAATTCATCTGGAAGTTTTAGCCTTATTTCTTTTATCAAGTCTAGCATTTCTTCCTTATCAATTATTCCTTTGCTAGAAAATGGTACATTTCTACTTTTTTCAATTATATCCTCCAAAGTTTCTAGTAGTTCAAATATTTCCATGGTTTTACCCCTTTCCAATTTTTATAAAGATTAATGTTGCTCGT
>OBKR01003385.1_pt1 | contig 10283 bp, 7 predicted proteins | sample 1518991 | NCBI WGS metagenome assembly OBKR01 (sample SAMEA2452117, study PRJEB22498) | human gut metagenome | biome: human feces; feature: human gut; material: feces | place: Australia | collected 2012
ATTTGTTTTATGCATTTTTTTGATTAAGTTTATACCATGATTTAAGTACTCACTTTTATAACTAAATTTAATACATCATGAGAACAATAACATTTAATGAACTGCGCAGAATCAAAGATTCATTACCCAGTGGAAGTATGCACAGAATCGCAGATGAACTCAATATGACCGTAGAAACTGTACGTAACTTTTTTGGTGGACACAATTTCAAGAATGGTAAAAGTGTTGGAATTCATTTGGAACCGGGACCAGATGGGGGACTAGTAATGCTAGATGATACAACAGTTCTTGAAAAAGCCCTTCAAATATTGAGAGAAACTGAAGAAAAAGTAACGCAAGAAGCGTAATATAAAATCCCGGTTGAATGCAACATTCAATTGGGATTTTTTGTTTAACCTGAAAATCACTTAAAATATAGAATTATGGAAGATAAATTGATAACCTTAGCAATCCTCACTTATGCTAAAGCACAGATTTTAAAGAATGTACTTGAGAATGAAGGAATTGAAGCGTACATTCACAATGTGAATCTTATTCAACCTGTCATATCTTCTGGAGTAAGGCTAAGAATTAAAGAAAGCGACCTGCCTCATGCTTTGCAGATTATAGAAAGTTCTGCATGGCTTTCAGAAGATATAATCAAAGGGAAGGAGAGTAGCTCGGAAAAAAAAAGGAGAGCAGCTCAGAAAGAAATAAAGAAAAAAGAAAAGTACTTATCCCGATAGACTTTTCAAACTATTCTCTTAAAGCCTGCCAATTTGGTTTTTCTTTTGCTAATGCTATTAATTCAGAAGTTGTGCTTCTACATGCTTATTTCAGTCCTATTTATGTGCCTACAATTCCTTATGGAACTGATAATTTCAATTTTCAGATCGAAAGAGAAGAATCTGTAAAAAGTATGATAGAAACAGTGCACAACGAGTTGAATAAACTTTCTGATACAATCAAAAAGAAAGTTGAGTCGGGAGAGTTTCCTAATATAAAATATACTTGCATTTTGCGTGATGGTATTCCCGAAGAAGAAATCTTACGATATGCTAAAGAATATAATCCTCAGATAATTATAATGGGAACAAGAGGGAGAAGCCAAAAAGATATAGACTTGATTGGTAGCGTTACAGCTGAAGTTATAGAAAGAAGCAAATCCTTTGTATATGCTATTCCAGAACATACACCACTAAAAACATTCAATGATATAAAAAAAGTAGCTTTTGTGACCAATTTTGACCAAAGGGATCTAATAGCTTTTGACTCCTTGATAAATGCTTTTAAATCGTTTCATTTTGCTGTTTCCTTCATTCATTTAAGTACAGATAACGATGCATGGAATGAAATAAAACTAGCAGGTATTAAAGATTACTTTCAAAAACAATACTCTAAATTGGAACTATATTATAATGTAGTGAAAGAAGATAACATACTGAACAATTTGGACAACTATGTAAAAGAAGAAAATATAGACGTGATTTGCATCACAAATTATAAACGAAACATATTTGCTAGATTGTTTAATCCTAGCATAGCAAGAAAAATGATATTTCATGCTAATACACCTATATTAGTAATAAAATAAAGAATCAAGAAGGGTAGCACAAGCAAATCACAATGTGTTACCCTTCAACATATTAATGTTCACTTAGTATTTAATTAAACATAATACTGATTATATATCAAAAATAACTCTCGTAAATAGACTTGAAAAAGGGATTTGGTTGATTAATAAAGACGAAAATAAATTTTGCCATAACGCAAAAAACTAATATCTAAAGATACATAAACTTTAGATAATAACAAAGCCCAGACTGGAAAAGTCCGGGCTTTGTGCATAAATAAATAGAAAGATCGTATTAATATCCTAATTCTTTTTCCAAAGAATCATATTCAGCTCTATTTAACTTCCAATAAATATTTAGCAAATAATTTCCCCACAAAGCTTTATTATCAGGCTTTAATTCTTTTGCCTTCTCATAATATGGTTTAGCTTTCTCATACAACTCTTTAATCTTATTTTCGTTTTCATTGTATTTGGGATCATCAATAGCTAACTTTGCATTTTCCTCAACAATAATCTGGGCTGGGAAAAAATAACAATCACCAATCTTTGAATATGCTTCAGCAACTAAATCTCCGTTGTTTGAAATAATTTTATTAAATATAGCAACTGCATCATCATACTGCTTTTTCTCATACAATAAGATACCTTTTACATAAAGATAGTATGGAGTTTCACTCGTAGCAAGCAATTTATTAATTTGAGCCAAACCCTCATCAACCATACCTTTTTGAATATAATAATCCATAATATTACCAACAAAGTATTCTTGCTTAGGAAACAATTCAGTACCTTCTTTGATTACTTCAAGCCATTTTGCAGAATCACCACCTTCTTTCTGACCATATGTTTCAGCCAAGCACATTAATGCTCTATAACCTTCTTCTTTATGATTCTTACCTATATTGCCATATTTGATGACAGCTTGATTGTCTTTCAGCATATTAGCAGCTAAAGTTGCATAACAAGCATATAATGCATTCAAAGTGTCAGCCTTCAACTCATCATCATCAGCAAACATAGGCTCGTTTACTACATCAACAAATAATCCAAAATATTTTAGAGCATCAGCATAATCTCCTTTATTGTAAGCATCACCACCACCATTAACTAGGTTTAAACGCAAAGTCTTCAAAGCATCTGCATTCTTCTTTCTGAATTTGGGTTTCTTTAACTCGCCACTTTGAACTTTAGCCTGCTCTATTTCATCGCATTTCAAGTAGAAGTCATACATCTTAGCTAAGCTGTTATAAAGCTTAGTTGTATCTGCCTGACCTCCGGGTAAATAAAGTTTCATGTTTTCTTCATCATAAATTGCTTTCTGAAAATCTCCAGCTAATTTCCATGTTTCCGGATCATTAGCGGTTTCAGGATTAGTTAAAGCCGGTTCGATAGCTTTTGCAGCTTCTTCAGGTTTGCTTTTCAAGGATTTAGCCTCCTTAACAACACTTACTTGTGCAGACACAAAGCAAGCTGTTAACAATAAAGCCACTGTAAATAATACTTTTCTCATGATTTTGTGGATTTAATAATACAATTTATTTTATTCTTCACTATTTGCTTCGGCAGTTAAATCTGAATTAGTATCAGAATTAGTAGTACCACCACTCTCTCCTTCAGTTATATTTTCAAGATCTGTATTTGAATTTTCATCTGTAACCTCTTCTTCAGATGTCACCTTACATACAGAGCCTATTTGGTCATTACGTTTCTCCAAATTTATCAATCGCACACCTTGTGTTGCACGTCCCATGATGCGGACTTCAGCGACTTTTAAACGAATTGTAATACCAGATTTATTAATAATCATCAAGTCATTCTCATCTGTAACAGACTTGATAGCTACCAATTTACCCGTTTTATCTGTAATATTCAACGTTTTTACACCCTTACCGCCACGATTGGTCTTACGATAATCTTCGATATCAGAACGTTTACCGTATCCTTGTTCAGAAACTACCATAATTGATTCAGCTTCAGGATCTTTTATACAAATCATACCGATAACTTCATCGCCACCATCTTCATCCAAAGTCATACCACGCACCCCTGTAGCCGTACGTCCCATAACACGAACCGCACTTTCGTGAAAGCGAATTGCACGCCCGTTACGGTTAGCAATAATGATTTCATTATCACCGTTAGTCATACGAACTTCAATCACTTTATCATCCTCACGAATAGTTATCGCATTAACACCATTCTGGCGAGGCCGTGAGTATTGTTCCAACAAAGTCTTTTTAATGACGCCATTCTTTGTACAGAACAGCACATAATGGCTGTTAATGAACTCGGTATCATTAAGGTTTTTCACACGTAGATATGCTGTAACCACGTCATCGGAATCAATATTCAGCAAATTCTGAATAGCGCGTCCTTTAGCATTTTTAGTTCCTTCGGGAATTTCGTAAACTTTCAACCAATAGCACTTACCTTTCTGAGTGAAGAACATCATAGTATTGTGCATTGTAGCCGGATAAATATGCTCTACAAAGTCTTCATCACGGGTTTCACTTCCTTTTGATCCAACTCCACCCCTATTTTGGGCACGGAATTCTGATAAAGGAGTACGTTTGATATATCCCATATGAGATATCGTGATAACCATCTGATCATCAGCATAAAAATCTTCCGGATTAAATTCTTCTGAAGAATAAACTATTTCAGACCGACGCGCGTCCCCATACTTCTCTTTTACCTCTACTAACTCATCTTTGATTACTTTTTTACAAAGTTCATCATTTGAAAGAATTTCTTCATAATAAGCAATCTGTTTCATCACCTCTTCATATTCTGCGTGAAGCTGATCTTGCATCAAACCTGTTAATTGGCGCAAACGCATTTCTACAATAGCACGTGCCTGAATTTCACTCAGATTAAAACGCTCTATTAACCCTGCTATGGCATCATTAGGGGTTTTTGCAGCACGAATAATACGGATCACTTCATCAATATTATCAGAAGCTATAATCAATCCTTCAAGAATATGAGCACGCTCCTGTGCCTTCCGTAAATCATACTGAGTACGACGAATTACCACATCATGACGATGTTCTACAAAATATCTGATTAAATCTTTCAGATTCAACATTTTGGGGCGACCATGGACCAGAGCGATATTATTTACTCCAAATGAAGTTTGCAGAGCTGTCATTTTGAACAATTTGTTCAACACCACACTAGCATTTGCATCACGTTTAACATCAATAACAATACGCATACCTTCACGGTCGGATTCATCATTTACATACGAAATACCATCAATCTTCTTGTCATTAACTAAAGATGCGATATTTTCAATCAATTCCTTCTTATTTACATTATAAGGAATTTCATTAACTATGATCTTGTCATGTGTAGTATGAGTTTCTATCTCAGCCTTAGCACGCATCACTACTCTACCACGTCCGGTTTCGTAAGCATCGCGTACCCCGCTTATACCATATATATATCCACCTGTAGGGAAATCCGGTGCTTTTACATATTGCATAAGTCCTTCAATATCAATATCATTATTGTCAATGTAAGCAATACATGCATCGATTACTTCAGAAAGATTATGGGTAGGCATATTGGTTGCCATACCTACAGCAATACCGGATGCTCCATTTACCAACAAGTTAGGAATCCGTGTTGGCATGACAGTCGGTTCCTGCAACGTGTCATCAAAATTATTCTGAAAATCAACAGTTTCCTTATAAAGATCCTGCATCATCTCTTCACCTATTTTCTTTAATCTTGCTTCCGTATAACGCATGGCAGCAGGGCTGTCACCATCAACAGAGCCGAAGTTACCCTGACCATCTACCAACGGATATCTCATAGCCCAATCCTGAGCCATTCTGACCAAAGCTCCATACACGGAAGAGTCACCATGCGGGTGATATTTACCCAAAACTTCACCTACAATTCTTGCTGATTTCTTATAAGCTTTATCGGAGGTATTTCCCAGTTCAATCATACCATATAAGATACGTCTATGAACCGGTTTAAAGCCATCGCGAACATCCGGGAGGGCGCGCGCAACAATTACTGACATTGAGTAATCAATGTACGACGACTTCATTTCCTCTTCGATGTTAATCTTTATAATTCTGTCTTGTTCTAGCATTTAAACAAATATTAATTATACATCTTTTTGGTTTACCAAAAACCACGCTAAAGTACTACTTTTATACGACATACGAAACAAAACCCATAAAAAAGTTAAGTCCATTAAATGTTTTTACTTATATAAGTAAAAAGTATCCCTATACCTTATTTTATAGTATATAGTGATTATCACTCCCACTTCTCATTTACTTTGTGAATAGTTCGCTATAACCCTTATTTTTGTTTAATCCATTTAGCCTGTCAAAGCTTGGCATACATTTTGTTATGCTAATATAAATAAGAAAACAATGGTATGCATTGTTATTATGTGTATCTTTGCACACTGGGAAATAAACACTATACTTTAGGAGGACGATAAATTTATGAACAATCAATTTACACAAAGAGTGTCCGATATCATCATGTATAGCAAGGAAGAAGCCAACAGGCTGCGAAATAGCTATATTGGTCCCGAACACTTGTTGTTGGGACTGATACGTGAAGGTGAAGGAAAAGCTATCGAGATTTTGTTTAATTTGCAAATAAACTTACAGGACATAAAAAATCAGTTGGAGGCCATTGTGAAAAACAATACAGAAAATGACACCACCTATGACGAGAATATTAGCTTTAATGACAAAGCATCCAAAGTGTTAAAGCTATGTATTCTAGAGGCTAAGTTATTGAGAAACATTGCGGCTGACTCTGAACATATTTTGTTAGCAATTATGAAGGTCAAGGATAATGCAGCTTTCCACGTCTTGGAAAGTAATGGCGTAACATACGAAAAAATCAAACTCACTTTACAACCAGACACCCATGCAGGTCTGGGGTTCAGTGAGGACGAGGATGAAGACGAGGATATACGTCAGAGTCCAAGTGGCAATAAATCAAATGCAGCACAACAGCAGGCACGCCCGGCACAAAAAAAGCCGGCTAATGACACTCGTTGGCCGGGTGAAGGAAATAGAGCGACTGGCACAAATATTGAGCCGTCGCAAGAAAAACAACCCTATTTTGATTGGCGAACCGGGAGTCGGCAAATCTGCCATTGTTGAGGGACTTGCATTACGGATTGTGGAAAAGAAAGTATCACGTATCTTATTTGACAAACGAGTGATAGCTCTTGATATGACTGCCGTTGTCGCAGGCACTAAATATCGTGGACAATTCGAGGAACGTATTCGTTCTATCTTAAACGAGTTGAAGAAGAATCCTAACATCATTCTTTTCATCGATGAAATCCACACTATTGTGGGAGCAGGTTCTGCAGCGGGCTCAATGGATGCGGCCAATATGTTGAAACCCGCATTGGCCAGAGGCGAGATTCAATGCATCGGAGCGACGACGTTGGACGAATACCGCCAAAACATTGAAAAAGACGGTGCATTGGAACGTCGGTTCCAAAAGGTTATTGTAGAACCAACAACTGCAGAAGAGACACTTCAGATATTGAAAAATATCAAGGATAAATACGAGGATCATCATAATGTGAACTATACAGATGCAGCCCTTGAAGCTTGTGTGAAACTAACAGACCGATATATCACAGACCGTAACTTCCCCGATAAAGCGATAGATGCTTTAGATGAAGCCGGCTCGCGCGTACATCTTACTAATATCACTGCTCCCAAAGAAATTGAAGAACAGGAAAAACTGATTGATGAGATGAAATCTCTTAAAAATGAAGCTGTCAGGCTACAGAATTTCGAACTGGCCGCCAGTTATCGTGACAAAGAGAAAGAATATACGAATCAGCTTGATACCCTGAAGGAAGAATGGGAAAAAAGTCTGAAGGAAAACCGGGAAACGGTAGATGACGAACAAATAGCTGAAGTCGTTTCCATGATGTCAGGCGTACCTGTACAAAGAATGGCACAGGCTGAAGGAATAAAATTATTAGGAATGAAAGACGATCTGCTTTCTAAAGTTATCGGTCAGGACAAAGCAATCGCCACACTGGTAAAAGCTATTCAAAGAAGCCGTGTAGGCCTGAAAGATCCTAATAAGCCGATTGGTACATTCATGTTTCTAGGTCCGACAGGTGTCGGCAAGACTCATTTGGCCAAGGAGTTAGCGAAACTAATGTTCGGTTCAGCAGATGCACTTATCCGCATTGACATGAGTGAATATATGGAAAAATTCACCGTATCCCGTCTGGTAGGAGCACCTCCCGGATACGTAGGTTATGAAGAAGGTGGGCAGCTGACGGAGAAAGTAAGGCGTAAACCCTACTCTATCGTTTTATTGGATGAAATTGAAAAAGCGCATCCCGATGTATTCAACATATTGTTGCAAGTGATGGATGAAGGTCGGTTGACTGACAGTTATGGCAGAACTGTAGACTTTAAAAATACCATAGTCATCATGACATCTAATATTGGAACCCGCCAACTGAAAGAATTCGGAAAAGGAATCGGATTTGCCGCCCAGGTCCGTACTGATGACAAAGAATACTCGCGCAGCGTGATTACAAAAGCTTTGAATAAGTCTTTTGCGCCCGAATTCATCAATCGTTTGGACGAAATAATAACTTTCGACCAACTCGATCTGGATGCACTGACCCGGATTATTGATATTGAACTTAAGGGCCTTTACAGTCGTGTGAAAAACATTGGTTACAAGCTTGTTATTGACGAAGATGCCAAAAAGTTTGTAGCCACCAAAGGTTACGATGTACAGTTTGGAGCACGCCCATTGAAACGTGCCATCCAAAACAACTTGGAGGATGGCATCTCCGAGCTGATACTTGGATCAGAAATGGCAGCTGGTGACACGATCAAGGTAAGCTATGACAAAGAAAAAGACCTCATTGTCATGACTGTGGAAAAGTAAAGAGTCCAAAGTTATTCAAAAAATAACAGACAAAATGTCAGATATCACTGTATCTGGCATTTTTTTTGCCCATCATCCAACAAAAAGACGATTCAAACGTATATATAACATAATAACTTAAAACCATAAATAGTATGCAAAAAGGAAATATTGGGGTAACCACTGAGAACATTTTCCCCATCATTAAAAAGTTCTTATACAGTGATCATGAAATATTCCTCCGTGAATTAGTTTCTAATGCAGTAGATGCCACACAGAAGCTGAAAACCCTTGCATCTAAAGGTGAATTCAAAGGAGAGATGGGAGATCTTACCATTAAAGTAAGTTTAGGAAAAGATACCATCACCATTTCCGACCGGGGTATCGGACTTACAGCCGAAGAGATCGACAAATATATCAATCAGATAGCTTTTTCAGGCGCTAACGACTTCCTTGAAAAATATAAAGATGATGCCAATGCCATCATCGGACACTTTGGTCTGGGATTCTATTCTGCTTTCATGGTAGCCAAAAAAGTGGAAATCATCACAAAATCCCACCAAGAAGGAGCACAAGCTGTGAAATGGACTTGCGACGGAAGCCCTGAGTTCACTATCGAAAACGTTGAAAAAGAAAGCCGCGGATCGGATATTATCCTTTATATAGATGATGACTGCAAGGAATTTTTGGAAGAAACACGTATTTCTTCATTGCTGACTAAATATTGCCGCTTCCTTCCTATCCCCATTGCATTCGGCAAAAAGAAAGAATGGAAAGATGGAAAGCAGGTTGAAACAAACGAAGACAACGTAATCAACGAAACCTATCCTTTATGGACACGCAAACCGGTAGAGCTGAAAGACGAAGATTATAAGAAATTCTATCGGGAGTTATATCCTATGGCAGACGAACCTCTGTTCTGGATCCACCTGAATGTGGATTATCCGTTCAATCTGACAGGTATTCTGTACTTCCCGAAAGTGAAGAGCAACATTGAATTACAAAAAAACAAAATCCAACTTTACTGCAACCAGGTCTATGTCACCGACTCGGTAGAAGGTATTGTTCCAGACTTCCTGACCCTGTTACACGGAGTGATTGACTCACCAGACATCCCGTTGAACGTATCCCGTTCTTACTTGCAGAGCGATTCCAACGTGAAGAAAATCTCCACTTATATTTCTAAGAAAGTATCAGACCGCCTGCAAGCCATTTTTAAGAATGACCGCAAAGAATTCGAGGAGAAATGGGATGATTTGAAGATTTTCATCAACTACGGCATGTTGACTCAAGAAGATTTCTACGAAAAGGCTAATAAATTTGCTCTGCTGAAAGACACAGATGACAAATATTACACTTACGAAGAATACCAAAGCTTGATCAAAGATAACCAAACAGATAAGGACGGCAACTTGATTTATCTGTATGCTACCCATGCAGACGAACAATACAGCTACATTGATGCGGCCAAAAACAAAGGCTACAACGTATTGTTAATGGATGGTCAGCTGGATGTAGCCATGGTAAGTATGCTTGAGCAGAAATTTGAAAAGAGCCGCTTCACCCGTGTGGACAGTGATGTAATTGACCACCTGATTGCTAAAGAAGAGCGCAAAGATGCCAGTTTGGAAGTTGGCCAACGCGATATTCTATCTTCCGTATTCCGCAGTCAGTTACCACAGATGAAGAAAGTGGAATTCAATGTGGAAACACAATCTTTAGGCGAGACAGGAACTCCTATCATGATTACCCAAAGTGAATATATGCGCCGTATGAAAGAAATGGCCAATATCCAGGCAGGTATGAGTTTCTATGGAGAAATGCC